>Ga0153972_1000017_pt1 | contig 53753 bp, 51 predicted proteins | sample TSGA056MetaG_FD_104732 | JGI IMG/M metagenome (GOLD analysis project Ga0153972, IMG submission 104732) | Attine ant fungus gardens microbial communities from Georgia, USA - TSGA056 MetaG | ecosystem: Host-associated > Fungi > Mycelium > Unclassified | place: USA: Georgia, George L Smith State...
ATTATACCACATTAGCGTGACAACATCACATCATGTAATAAACAATTCTATTGAGATTAAAGTGCAGATAAATAGTAACGTATTACCTTATGTCAAAGTTTAGAACAAAAATCAGAAAACAAAAATAAAAATCGTTCGACAAAAGATCGTTTTATATCACATACACTAAGTTTTGGCATAATATATATTAAATCTTGTCGAAAGTAGGTAATAAAATGTCTAATTGTAATAACTGTGATAACCGTAATAATTGTGAAAATCATGAAACCCGCTGTGAAAAACGCGAAAACTGCGACAACCGCTGTGACAACCGTGATAATTGCGACTGTCATCATCATCACAATGAGAAATGCAATGCCGTTGGTTTTCAGAAAGTGGAAGTCTCTGTACCTGTAACCGTTATTCCCTTTGCAAAGGTAGGGCCAACTAAAACAAAATGTGTGGGTGAACCCATGATTATGTGCGGTGCAGGCCCATGTCGTGGAAAGAAGGACTGTGTTTGCTGCTTTACCATCAGTCAAAAACTTGTTGTGGAAGTGCCCGTAGCTTTTGGAGCAAATACCATGATAGGAGACACCTTTATAGATTGTCTCGAGACTGCCGTTGATAATAAATGCTCTGAATGCAAGTGTTAGGAGAAGCAGTAAATGGAAAAATGTGATGATCCTTGTGCGGAACTGCAGATAAACTCTGAGTCATGTGATTGCCCACCTCCTGGTGACTGTATCAAGGCAGTGATTCAATATGCGGATATCAGCGTGCCAATAGAGCTTAAGCAAAATGCGGCAGTTGGGAAAGTACAAATCAAATGCTGCGGCAAGTCTGAGGTAAAATATGAGGAAAATTGCAATAATGATACCAGTGAGATAATCATAACTCAAAGAATTCGGATTAAGATTCCTATTAACTATGGTATCACCGCTCATGTCGGTAAAGAACTGATAGAATGTACTCCAGATAAGGATAATTTTGAATAGACTATGTAAAAAGAGCTATATTCCCGGAGAAGATAGCTCTTTTCCTTTGTTGACAGTTATTCCTTTTCATCGGAGCAGTCCTTGCAGATTCCATAGAAATAAGTAAAATGTCCTTCTATTTTCCCGTCAAAATTAGCGCCGGCAAGATTAAGGATATCGTCGATATTGTCCATTTCCAAATCAATGATGTTGCCGCATTCCTTACATATAAAATGATAGTGGGGGGTGGTATCGGCATCAAAATGATCCACACCATCACCAAGCCGAATCCGTTTAATCTCGCCGATATCAGCCAATAAGGTCAGATTCCGATATACGGTACCCAAACTGATATTGGGATTCTGTTTACGTACATTCATATAAACAACGTCGGCAGTAGGATGATCTTCCCGGCCGACTAAAAATTCTTTTATCATATTACGCTGTCTGCTGTGCTTCAGTGCCATCGATATTTCCTTTCTCATAAAATAGTAATGATTATTATTTTCATTATAACAAATCTATTTGAAAAGTCAATATCTAATTAACAAATTCCCTGATATCAATTGGCATAAATTGAAAAGAATGTTAAAATTGTTTTATAAAAGTTTAATGGAGGAAGGAAAGTGGACGTTTTACATAAGTATGGTTTGGAATTGAAGAAGCCGATTTATGAAAATCCATTGTCCGGCCGACCTGACCTGGAGAATTTTATTCCGGAGGGCCGATAGAAAGTATGATAGATAGTAATGATAGATAGTAACGATAGCAGCGGTATAGAAAGGATAAAGGTTATTTAATGGAAGTATGCAAAAAAGGGAAGGGAAGGGGAGGAAGGTATCATAACCAGATTTTCTTATTGCTTTTATTAATTTCAACTATTCCGTTGTTAATCGTGGGGTTTGTTTCTTATACTATTTATACCGATGAAATGACAAAACAAACAGACCTTTCCATGGAAGCCATTAAAATTCAGGTCAGTAATGATGTGGAAAATGTGCTTTCAACGATGCGGCAGTATTATATTGAGAATTCAGAAGCGAATGAGATCAAATGGCTGCGGGATACCGGCAGTATTCCTTATTCGCAGTATAGTAATCTTTATGATGCCCAGAAGCTGCTGAATGGTCCGATTTACTTCTCGGCATATGTGGGGAATTATGCTTTTATCAACATAAAGCAAGGTTGGATCCTTACCAATCGGGGGATGTATCGATTGGATGAAGTCCGCAATCAGGAGCAGGTGGATGCTTTTCTGAATTATGTGGACGAGAGTTCGTCTACCTTGTATTGGGAAAACAATATGGGCGAGCCCACAGTACTTGCAGATGGCCCATATCGCAGCAATTCCCTGGATATTTCAGGAATGCAGCTGGTGATGAAACTGCCGGGTCTGTCGGCAGCTAATATGGATCAGGTTCTTTTGGTACAGTTGAACATGACTGCCCTAAGTCAGCAGCTGAATAAAAGCCTGGCCGGGTACGAACTTTGTATTATGAGTCAGGACGGAAGGCAATGGTTTTCATCCAATGAAGTATTGTCGGATTATTTAAACAGCGAGAAGTTTGCTTTGGGCGGCAGTAGTCAGATAAGTACCGTTAAGGTAGCGGGCGGACAGTCATACCGTCTTATGGTCAGCACAATCAGCAGCAATGGCATGAGATATGTGATTGCGTATAATCTTAGCAATATCCGGAAAAGCGCTGGAAAAATTTTTGTTTTTTCATTAATGGTGGTTATATCCTTACTGCTGGTGATTATCATTTGCTGGGTGTTTACTTCCATTTTATACAAGCCGCTGAAAAGCCTGACCACCTATGTTTCCGAGGCAGTGGATAATCAGGAGGAGAAGCGGGATGAATTTACCTTTATCAAAGAAAATATGGTCCAGTTAATAGATACGAAGGATAATCTCCAGCTAATGGTAAAGGAGCAGCATGAACTGTTGGTGGAACAATTCCTCATCCGGGCTATCCGGGGAGAACTGACTGTGGAGGCGGTAAACAATGCCCAGGAACGCTTTCGCTTGAATACGGCTAAGGAATACCGTTTAATGGCGGTTATCTGTATGTTGGAAAAAGAGAGTAATCAGGAGAGTGAGCTGGAAAATGAGGCTTTAAGCCTTACTATTATAAATGCCATACCGGAAGACTTAAACGGCTTTCTGATAGTGCCCCCGTTTAATTATAACGAACAGATTATGATCCTGATTGGTGCAGAATCCATAGAAGAACTGCAGGATAAAACTGGTAATATCCATAAGAAACTTACGGAATTTATCGGTGAGACCTTCAGCTGCTCGATTATATCCGGAGTCAGCCAGGTATTCCATCGTTTAAAGTATTTACGGATAGCGTATAATGAGTGTGCGGAAACATTACGCAATGCCAGCAATCTTGATCATAAACAAAGTGACATCACCTATTTCGAGGATATTGCCGGGAGAGACAGTATTGACGGATATGATTTCGTGGCGGAAAATTCATTGACTAAGGCGATTAACGGCGGTGATGGGGAGGAGGCGGATCAAATTGTGGATAAGTTTGTCAACAGCCTTTATAACCGGGGAATTACCAGCCATAACCGAAGCTTCTATATTTACCGCATGGTAACTTCGGTTTTATCGGTCTTGTCGGATGCCGGTCTTTCCATGAATCAGGTTTTTTCCGGGGAGACGGAAGATATCTTTTTGCAGTTAAACCATATATATGAAAAAGATTCGCTGAAGTCATATATCTCTCATAAGATCATCCGCCCGTCGGTCGAAGCCCTTAAGCAGTACCGGTTTAATGCCTCTTCAGATATTCTGCGGAAAATTACTGAAAGCGTTCATGAATCCAAGGGGGATATTACTTTGGCAGAATGTGCCGAACAGCTGAATTATCATCCCAGTTATATCTGGAAGGTTTTGAAGGCAGAACGGAATAAGACATTTACGGATTTAGTGACGATGGAAAAGCTGGACGAGGCTAAGAAAATGCTGACCCAAAGTGAACTGTCCGTGACGGAGATAGCGGAAGCATTGAAATATTCCAATACACAAAACTTCATCCGATTTTTTAGTAAATATGAACAAGTGACGCCAGGAAAGTATCGCAAGATACATCAAACTGTAGAATAATCATTTCGTTTTTTAATTAGAATTATTGAAAATATTATGATTATCATCCCTCGGACAAGCTTGAAAGATAATGATTATTGATCAGCACAAAAGAGCACGAAACCTTGTAACAAGCAGGTTTTGTGCTCTTTTTTTGATGACTTTTTTGGCGAGATATTAATTATTGTAAATACCGTTTTATTTGAATAACATGATACTAGGGTCAAAAAGTCATGGGTTTTATGCTTGCATGAAAAAGCATGACTTTGGAGATCGAAAAATAAGAGGAGGTTAATTTTGTGAGCAGACAAAGAGGGAAAACAGCTGCTGTGGTTTCTGCACCAAGGAAAAAGAAAGAATCCTTTTTCCATTTTGTAATAGCACATAAATGGCTGTACATATTAATGCTGCCGGGAATCTTATATATGCTGATATTTAATTATCTGCCAATGTTTGGTATTGTAATTGCTTTTCAGGATTTCAGACCATTCAGCGCCGATTCCGCGATAGGTGCCTATATTAACAGTGCATGGGTCGGACTTGGCAACTTTAAGAAGTTTTTTACCGGATATGATTTTACCATGCTGCTGAAAAATACATTGAGTATATCCTTGCTGAGTTTGGTATTTTATTTTCCGGCGCCCATCATTTTAGCGTTGCTGCTCAATGAAATAAGGAGTGTTGGATATAAGCGGGTATCACAGACATTAATCTATATCCCCCACTTTATCTCCTTGGTTATTGTGGCAACCCTGACCCAGCAGCTGTTCAGTTCTACGGACGGAATAATTTATAAGATTATGGAAGCTGTTATGGGGAGAGGAAATGCCCCTAATATTCTGGCATCACCCAAATATTTCTATGGTTTGATTGTGGGACAGAATATCTGGAAAGAAACCGGTTATGGAACCATTGTTTTCCTGGCCGCGCTTGCCGGCGTGGATACGGAATTATATGAAGCGGCAAGAATTGACGGGGCCGGACGCTGGAGACTGATGTGGCATATCACCCTGCCGGCAATCCGCGGCACGATTATCATCATGCTGATCCTGCGGGTTGGCAGCGTATTAAACACCGGTTATGAGCAGATTTTCCTGATGCAGAATGATTTGAACTATACGGCGTCGGAGGTGTTCGATACATATATCTATAACAAAGGTATTAAATTGGCTCAATATTCGCTGGCTACGACGGCCGGGGTATTTAAATCGTCAGTCAGTTTGCTGCTGGTATTGGTGGCCAATAAAATCGCCAAGTTATGCGGCGAACCCGGTTTTTATTAAGTAAGGAGGGACAAATGGCAAGACAGCATAATGGCACCAAAATAAAAAGAAGTCCAGGTGACCAGGTGGTTCAGGTATTTATCTATCTTTTCATCGGCATATTTGCAATTGCGACCGTTCTTCCATTCCTTTATGTATTGGCAGGTTCCTTTGCAACAGAGCGTGAGTTGACCGAGCGGGCATTCTTTATCATACCCAGTGAATTCTCTTTAAATGCTTATAAATATATTATCAAAACCGGTGATGTGTTTAAAGGATTAAAAAATTCCGTGATTGTCACGGTGGTCGGCACGATCATAAATATGATTTTCACCACCACATTGGCATACCCATTATCCCGGTCTTATCTCAGAGGACGCAATTTTTTTATAAATATGGTCATCATCACCATGTTATTCTCCGGTGGTATGGTGCCCAGTTATCTGGTGATAAGCAGCCTGAAACTTACCAATACCTTTTGGGCGCTGTGGCTGCCCACAGCAATCAATGCGTTTAATATGATTATTGTCAAGAATTATTTCCAGGGTATTCCGAAAGAGCTGGAAGAAGCAGCCAGGGTTGACGGTTGTTCGGATTTAGTTATTTTCCTGAAAATTATCCTGCCGCTGTCCAAACCCACCATAGCATCGGTTTCCCTGTTCTATGCGGTAAACCATTGGAATTCATACTTTAATGCAATGCTTTATATCAATGACCGGAATAAGGAAGTAGTCCAGATTGCCCTGCGGAGAATTATTTTCCTTGCGGGGGGAATCAATACCGACGGTTCCCCGATTGACTGGGGAGTACTGGGACAGCCGCCGGAGAAGGCGGTGAAGATGGCAACTACGGTGGTTGCCACAGTCCCCATCCTGATTATTTACCCGTTTGTACAGAAATACTTTACCCAAGGTGTTATGGTCGGCGCCGTTAAAGGCTGATTTAACATATAAGTTAACCATCATCTAATTAGGGAGGTAATAAAATGAAAAGTAAAAAAGTAATTGCCATGTTATTAACCACGGCACTAAGCTTTACCCTGCTGGCAGGATGCGGCAGCACAGCAGATCAGACAGCTACCGGTTCTGCCGGAAGTTCTTCCGAGGTATCCGAAGCAGAAAGTTCAGCAACAGAATCTTCTGCGGAAGAGACTGTGGCCGACAGCGGCGAAAGGCCAACCATTACATTTATGGCCGCAGATATTTACGGGACGGCCTTAGCAATGGAAGGCTCCGAGGATGTTCTGCAGGCAGCAGAAGATTATACCGGAATTAATGTTGAATTTAACTGGGTGGCAAACGATTCTTATAATGACGTATTGGGAATTACGCTGATGGATAAAGCCAATATGCCAATGGTAATCACCTACGGTTCCGATTTGGGCGCCAATATTGTTCAGGCAGCAAAGGACGGGGCATTCTGGGATTTAAATGATTTTGTCTGGGATGAAGAAAAATATCCCAATCTTTCTCAAATGGTGGAGGGCGTCAGTAAAGGTTTTACTGTTGACGGACAGCTGGTTGGCATCTACCGTTCCAGACCGATTGGCCGTAACGGACTTGGCTATCGCGCTGACTGGGCTGAGAAGCTTGGCTTAGAAGAGCCTCAAACCATTGAAGACATTTATAATATGATGTATGCCTTTACTTATAACGATCCTGACGGAAACGGAAAAGATGATACTTATGGACTTTGCCTGTGCAAATACACCGGCCCGCTGGATATTATCCAGACATGGTTCGGCGCCGGCAATAAATGGGCGGAAGTTGACGGAGAACTGGTTCCCATTCATCAGACCGAAGAATATATGGAAGCAATCCGCTGGATGCGTAAAATGTATGAAGACGGACTGGTTTACCAGGATTGGGCAACCCGTGAAACCAATACCTGGACCGATGGTGTAAAAAATGGCGAATGCGGAATGTTCTTAGACGTTCTTGACAACTCCAGAAGAATTTGGGATTATTTGGTAACAGAAGAAATTCCCGCTGTAACCGGTGATGGATTGGCAAGCTTCAAAATGGTGGGCGCTATTGCATATGATGAGAACAGCGCCCCCAAAACCCTGGCTACTTCCGGTGCCGCAGGCTGTTATTTGATTACCAAGGCGGGCGCAAAGACAGAAGCTGATGTGGAAGCATGTCTTACCTATCTGGATAAGATGAATGATGAAGAAATGAGAATCTTGGCTGATTATGGTATTGAAGGAAGAGATCATGTAATTGAAAACGGTTATATAGTTCATTTGCTTGAAGATACGGAAATACAATATAGACCGGCAATCGGTCTGAACCAGTCGGTTCCTTATATCCCTTATCAGATTGATATGCTTACCATTGAGAAATCAGAGCGTTTGTTAGAGGAAGAAGCAATTAAATTAGCAAATGAAAAATATGCGGTATTTAATCCGGCAATCGGATATTTGGTGAGTTCTTCCGTGAATGCGGAGGTTGGTACGGATCTTCAGGACATCCTGGATCGGGCGAGAACTCAGTATATCTGCGGACAGTTGAGTGAAGATGAACTTCAGGCCCAGTTTGACGTATGGGCACAGCGCGGCGGTAATGACCTGATTACCGAAATCAATGAGATGTATCAGGCCGACCAGCAATAATAATTATTATTTACAGCCGGCACTGTTCATAGTAACAAATAAACAGTTTATAATTTATTTGGAGGCTGCAGGGTTGGTAAAGACTCTGCAGCCGGTTGTTTTCAGGGAACAGAAAGAGAGGCTTTATATGGAAGCCTTGTGTCACAGTATAGCTGACTCACCATCGTGGCGCATTGTATAACTGGAACGGAGAGGGGATGGATTATATCCGGGTGGAGAATGGCATAAATAGATAGTAATATGTTATGACAAAATCATGAAGCTGCGTTTATTATAGACGCAGCTTTTTATAATTTTACGTTTTATAATTTTTTAATGATAAAAACTAATTGATTTTACACATTATTTTAACTTGTGTGATATACTTAGGGTAATTTAGCAGCTTATCCCAATCTATTCAAATATAAGAAAGGAAGCAATCATGAAATTCAAGACAAGGCTGAGGGTCACATTTGCCACCATAATCCTTTTGCCGTTATTGTTGACTGCAATGGCATTCTTGATGATAGGTTTTAATTTAATGCGGGTGCAGCAAGGCTATACGATCGAAGAAGTGGATTACTCCATGATGTCGGAAACGGTTCAGTCTTTTGTAAAAACGGCTGACGAGGCATATCAGGTACTGGTGACTCAGGCCGAGGAGGATGCTTCCAAGCTGGAGGATCCGGATTATCTGGAAATGGTGAATTCGGAAATTGCCAGGAAATCTACCTATATTCTGGTCAGAAAGGATGACAGTATATATTATGCGGGCAATATGGACGCAGCCAATCAAATTTTTAATATACTCCCGGTATATGGCGAAGGGGATTTTTCTGAAGATTCCGGTTATTACTATAATGAGTTGGAGAAATATGTTAAGAAAATAGATTTTATTTTTTCTGATGGATCGGAAGGAAGCGTTTTTGTCGTTACCAAAGTCAATACCCTGATTTCCAGGCAGCTGCTGGTGGATATGTTCATCGCTATTTTATTGATTTTAGTTTTTACCAGCATGATGCTGACTCATTGGATCCAGAAAAGCGTGTTTAACCCGGTTAATGAGTTGAATGTTGCTATGAGGAAAATTAAAGAAGGCAATTTTGACTATATGCTTCAGACTGATGCTAAGGGAGAAATCGGTGACCTTTACCGCAATTATGAGGACATGCGTCTCAGACTGAAGGAATCTATAGAAGAAAATACCCAGTATGGCAAGGACAACCGTGAATTAATCAGCAATATATCCCATGATTTGAAAACCCCCATTACGGCAATCAAGGGTTATGTGGAGGGCATCCTGGATGGGGTGGCGGATACGCCGGAGAAAATCGACAAGTATATCAGAACCATATATAATAAAGCCAATGATATGGATCGGTTGATCAATGAGCTTACGCTGTATTCCAGTATAGACAATAACCGGGTTCATTATAATTTCCACCGGATTAATGTGACGGAGTATTTTGGTGACTGTGCCGAAGAAGTGGGAATTGATCTGGAATCCAAAAATATTGAACTGGAGTATTCCAACCTGGTGGATCCTGAAACGGTTATTATCGCTGACCCGGAGCAAATGAAGCGGGTGGTCAATAATATTATCAGCAATAGTGTAAAATATATGAATAAAGCCCATGGTGAAATCGATATTCGGATTCTGGACGAGGCGGACGCCATCCAGGTGGATATTGAGGATAATGGCAAAGGAATTGCTCAGAAAGACCTGCCCAAAGTGTTTGAACGGTTTTACCGGACCGACGCATCCCGGAATTCGGCTCAGGGCGGCAGCGGCATCGGCCTGTCAATTGTAAAGAAAATTATTGAGGACCACGGCGGTTATATCTGGGCAACCAGCAAGGAAGGTGAAGGAACCTGTATGCATTTTGTAATCAGAAAATATAAGGAATTGGCCAGTGAATGAGCAGAATGGAGGAAGATATGAGTAAAATATTGATTATTGAAGATGAGGAAGCGATTGCGGATCTGCAAAAGGATTATTTGGAACTGAGTGACTTTGACGTGGAGATTAAAAATACCGGTGACGAAGGCATGAAAGCGGCGCTGGAAGGGCAATTTGATTTGGTGATTCTGGATTTGATGCTTCCGGGCATGGATGGTTTTGAGGTGTGCAAGAAAATTCGGGAACAGAAAAACATCCCGATTCTGATGGTATCGGCAAAAAAGGATGACATTGATAAGATCCGGGGACTGGGACTTGGAGCGGATGATTATATGACCAAGCCTTTTAGTCCCAGTGAACTGGTGGCCCGGGTAAAGGCCCATATGGCACGTTATGACAGACTGGTGGGAGTTAACCAGAAACCCCAGAACGATATTGTGGAAATCCGGGGTATCCGTATCGATAAGACGGCCCGCCGGGTCTATGTGGATGGAATTGAGAAAACCTTTACCACGAAGGAATTTGATCTTTTGACTTTTTTAGCGGAGAATCCTAACCATGTATTTACGAAAGAGGAATTATTCCGGGAGATCTGGGATATGGATTCCATTGGAGATATTGCTACTGTTACGGTGCACATTAAGAAGATTCGGGAGAAGATTGAGACAGATACGGCGAAGCCTCAGTATATTGAAACGATCTGGGGAGTTGGGTATCGGTTTAAGGTGTAAGTTAAGGGGATATTCTTAAAATAATCATAAATATGAAGCAGGAGGAAACCGGTTGCTTCCGACACAATTCCTGGAGCGGATGAAGGAAATGCTGGGTGATGAGTATCCCGCCTTCCTTTGCAGTTATGAACAAAATAAAAGCCAGGCACTGCGCCTCAATACTTTAAAGAGTGACAAAGAAGCGTTCCTGAGAAATCAACCTTTTACCCTGTCCCCGGTTCCTTGGACAGAAGCCGGATATTACTATCCGGAGGGTGAACATCCGGGTAAGCACCCTTATCATGCGGCTGGAGTTTATTATGTTCAGGAGGCTAGCGCTATGGTGCCGGCAGAATGGCTGGAAGCGGCTCCGGGTGAACTTATCCTGGATCTATGTGCCGCGCCGGGAGGAAAAACGACTCAGATAGCGGCCGGGATGAAGGGAGAAGGGATTTTATTCAGTAATGAAATCCATTCGGAACGGGCCGGGATTCTCAGTGAAAACGTGGAAAGAATGGGAATCCGCAATGCCGTGGTGCTGAATGAAACGCCTCAAAAGCTCTCGGCGTATTTTCCAGAGTATTTCCACCGTATTTTGGTGGATGCCCCTTGTTCCGGTGAAGGGATGTTCCGTAAAAACGAGGAAGCTGTGCAGCAGTGGAGCATTGAAAATGTTAATCGATGTGCCGTAAGGCAGGATGAGATTTTGGAGTATGCGGCCGGAATGCTTTGTCCCGGAGGACGTTTGGTTTATTCAACCTGTACGTTTGCTCCGGCGGAAAATGAAGGAACCGTCAGCCGTTTTTTAAGCCGTCATCCTGAATTTTACCTGATGGAAGGCAAAAAAACAGAAGGCATGGGGGACGGTGAAGCAAAATGGACGGACAAGCCGGCTGATGGAATTCATAAAACCATTCGGATCTGGCCGCATAAAGTAAAAGGGGAGGGTCATTTTGTGGCGGTGCTGCAAAAAAGCGGCAAAGCAGAAGCCGCACGCTCACTTAAAAGCAAGAACATCCAAAAGGAGATGACCCCAAAGGGGCTGACCAAAAAGGAGTTGGGCGATTTCTTTTCTTTCCGGCAAGAATTCCTCAAAAATCTTCCGGCAGGGAAATTACTGCGATTCGGGGAACAGCTATACCTGGTGCCGGAGGAGATTCCCTCACTGGCCGGCTTGAGGGTACTGCGCCCCGGTCTTCATCTGGGAACCCTAAAGAAAAACCGGTTTGAGCCCTCACATGCGCTGGCGCTGTCGCTTGGCCCTGACGAAGTTAGTTTGTGTTATGATATTTCCGCCGGGGATAATACCATACGGGAATATCTGAGGGGGCAGACGTTTCCCGTTTCATCGGAAAAGGGCTGGTATCTGATTACCGTGGATGGTTACGGCATCGGCTGGGGAAAACTGGCCGGAGGTATGATGAAAAACCATTATCCCAAGGGACTCCGGTGTTACAGTTAAGGAAAGGTATGATCCTAATATGAAAACAAAAATGACAAAAAAAGAAATTATGCAAGAAATTCTTAGTTATGTGAAAACCATTGCAATTTCCTTGCTGGCCGCTTATATTGTGTGCAGCAAAATCGTAACCCAGGCCCAGGTTCCCTCTGGTTCGATGGAGGATACCATAATGACGGGCAGCCGGGTCATTATGTATCGGGCGGCTTATTGGCTGGAGGATCCGGCAAGAGGGGATATTGTTGCTTTCCGGCTGCCGGATGATGAAAGTCAGCTGTTATTAAAACGGATTATCGGCCTTCCGGGGGAGACTGTCGAAGGAATTGACGGTAAGGTATATATTAATGGTGAGGAGTTGGAGGAACCCTATATAGATACGGTTTATTACGGCAGCTTCGGTCCATATGTCATTCCGGAGGATTGTTATTTTATGATGGGAGATAATAGGGGGATCTCATGGGATTCCCGGTTTTGGAATAATAAGTTTGTAAGTAAATCAGCAATACAGGGCAAAGTAAAGATTGAACTGTACCCGGAACTAAAAATTTTGGAGTAGGAGCGTTATGTCATCATGAAGATTGTGTATGAAGACGCTCAAATACTGGTATGCCATAAAGAAGCCGGATTAGCAACCCAGACGGCCAGGATTTCCGAGGCGGATGTAGTCAGTAAGCTGAAAAGACATCTTGCCGCGGCAGGCCGGAAGTCTCCTTACCTGGGTGTTATCCACCGCCTGGATCAGCCGGTGGAGGGTCTGCTTTTATTTGCCAAGGATCGGGGAACAGCGGCAGAACTTAGCAGGCAGCTGGCTGATGGCACCATTAATAAACATTATTATGCCGTTCTTTGTGGAAAACCTGAGTGTGAAGAGGGGGTGCTGGTGGATTATCTCATCAAGGATGCCGGAAGCAAAGCCGTAGTGGTTACCGGTAATTGGGAGTTGTATCCTCAGGCCCAAAAAGCCGTCCTTAGGTTTCGGGTATTGGAGCATCTGGAAGAACCGGAAGAATTGACGCTTGTTGATGTGGAGATTGAAACGGGGCGTTTCCATCAAATCCGGGCACAATTTGCGCACAGAGATATGCCGCTTGTGGGAGACCGCAAGTATGCCGGAAGAGAAACTCCCAAAAAGAGCTATGGGCTTTTGGCCGGCCATCCGGCCTTATGTGCATACCGATTGGAATGTAAACATCCCCAAAAAGGCAGAAACATGAACTTTTCAGTTTCTCCCGAAGGCCGTATTTTTTCAAAATTTTCTTATTTTAACAAAAATTAACACTAGCTTTTTCTAAAAAACTTCATAAAGATTCTAAATTCCTTCCATACTAAAACTATTACGGAATAGGTAACGGCAAATACCAAATATATTGGAAGGCGGGATTAAGTATGTGGGAGAAGCTGCGGGAAAATAAATTGTTTACACTGCTCATGATCATTGTGGTAGTGTATTTTTTTCTTAGATACTTAACGCCGCTTATCTCTCCAATTCTGATTGCCATGCTCTTTGTTACCATTTTTGGTCCGACGCTGAAGAAAATGCAGGAGAAACTTCATGTACACCGGCAGATTGGAGCCGTATTTCTGTTGATAGCGGCTTGTCTCATAATTGGAATTCTGGTCTGGATTTTATTTTCCTGGATTGTGGGAAGTCTGCCGGAATGGGTAAGTAAGCTGGACACACTGGAGCAGCAGATTGGAATCTGGGTACACAACGGGTGTGAGATTGTCGGTAATGCCATTGGAATTGACAGTGCTTACCTGGAAGCTACCATTACTTACCGGATTCAGGAGGGCTTTGATTCTTTTCAGCTGCAAACCGGGCCGATTATATCCCAGTCATTGGAATATGTAAAGGTGATTGCCGGTATTGCCGGTTTTCTGCTTACGTTTATTATATCCACCGTGCTTTTGGCAAAAGATTATGATCGCATTATGAATAATCTGCTGGATCGGGAAGATTGTCATGTGCTTTTAGAAGTAATTTGCGGTATCATCCGGTATATTGCCACTTATGTGAAAGCCCAGGCCATTATTATGACATCTATTTCCATACTGGCGGCGGCGGTTCTTTCCTTTATGGGAATCAGGCATGGGGCCTTGTGGGGACTTTTGGCGGGGATAATGGATGCGCTCCCTTTTATTGGGACCGGGATCGTGCTGATGCCCCTGGCAATCGCCCAGTTGTTTTATGGCGCTTACGGCAAGGCATTGATATGCCTGCTGCTTTATTGCGGCTGCGCTCTTTTGCGGGAGATTGCGGAACCTAAGCTGATTGGCAGTCAAATCGGTGTACCGCCGATTGCAATACTTTTATCCGTTTATGTGGGCTTGCAGTTATTTGGCATTGGGGGTATTATAAAAGGACCGCTGGGCTTTATAATTATCTATCAGACCTATTTAAGCCTTCAGAAAAGAAGTGAACTAAAGCAAAATGAATTAAACAGAAGAGGACTTAAGCAGAAATGAACTAAAACAAAAATAAACTAAAGCAAAAATGAACTAAAGCAGTTGTAGGGGGTAACAAAACAAAGTATAATAAAACAAAAGATAAGCCTTCGGAAGCGAGAAGTACGGATGAGTAAAATAAAATTAATTAAGAATAATGATTTACCCCAAGGCGGCAGATGGCTGCAAAAAGCCGGCAATTATCTGGGCATAGCGCTGGATTGGATCATCAGTATTTATATGCTGCTGATTATTGTTGTTATGCCGTTCTACTTTGAGAATGAGAATGGTTATAGGATCATCGGCACTAACAAATATGATTTTCTTAAGGCCGCAACAATGAATGCCGGCATCATTTTATTACCATTAACAGTCATATACCTGTTATTTTATGTACTTGCGCCGCGTAATGAGAAAAGAGCCGGGATCAGGCTTACGTTTACGGCCTTCTGTAAAAGCTTTTCCATTACCGATATCAGCGCCGCCCTTTTTGGCGTGTCTGTGCTTTTATCCTATCTGTTTACTGATTATCGGGAAGAAGCCCTGTGGGGAGCTAAGGGCTGGTATATGGGATTGGCTACACAGCTTTCCTTTATCGGAATGTATTTCTATATCTCCCGGGTCTGGAAAAAGAAAAACTGGATACCGGCGTTATTTCTTCCGGTATCCGCCATTGTGTTTCTGTTAGGTTATCTGAACCGGTTTGGCATCTATCCTATTTCCATGGAATATGCCAATCCTTCTTTTGTTTCCACGATTGGCAATATCAACTGGTACTGCGGATATTTGGTTACGGTATTTTTTGGCGGTGTTTTTTATTTATGGTACGGCGATTTTAAAAAGCCTTGGCTAAAGATACCGGCCCTTTTTTATGTGGGGATTGGTTTTGCCAGCTTGGTTACGCAAGGAAGCAGCAGCGGTATTATGACACTTCTGGCGGTTCTTCTGGTGCTGTTTCTGTTATCGGTTTCGGACGGGAAAAGGCTCCGGTCATATTTGGAGATTATATTTACGCTGGCCCTTGTCTGTTTGATTACTTTCATTGTAAGGATTATATTCCCGGATGCCATTACTTATATTGAGACTACTACGGATCTGTTCACATATAGTTTTCTGCCATTCCTGATAGCTGCGGTTTCGGGCGGGCTCTTACTATGGGTGCGTCGTATTGTTGGGAATAACAGGTATCGGTCCGATTTGTTCCGGATACTTGGTAAAATTGTTTTATCTGCGGTGATATTATGCGCGGTCAGTTTTGTGATCCTGCTTATTGTAAATACCCTTCGGCCAAACAGTATCGGGTTATTGTCCGACATCTCCCTGTTTACCTTTTCTTCTTCCTGGGGAAGCAACCGGGGTGTGACCTGGAAAGCCGGTATGATGTGCTTTATGGAGCAAGGCTTTTTGAAAAAGCTGGTGGGAGTGGGACCTGATTGTATGGCAGCTTATATTCTGACTGACGGCAGTGCTGAGCTTACCGCCATGGTAACCGCCAGCTTTGGTGAAGACAGGCTGACAAACGCCCATAATGAATGGCTGACAATGCTGGTGAATCTGGGGCTTTTGGGGATGTTCAGTTATGTGACGATGATTGTCAGCGGAATCATTCGTTTTATTAAAAAAGGTATTGATAAGAATCATAAGTCTGCCGACAATCTGATTGCCGGTGCCTGCGGTTTTGGAATACTGGCTTATACCATCAACAATATGGTAAGCTTCCAGCAGTCAATGAATGGGGCGGCCATGTTTATGATACTGGGTATCGGGGGAGCTTATGTACGGGAAAGGGAAATGGAGTGAATCCGGAAATTTTTGAGCAGCTTAAGCAGATAACGGAAGAAGAAGCGGAAATATTAAAAGGCCGCAGTGAAATTGACAAGGAGCGGTACACTAATGCTTCCGCCCTGATTGTTGACAGTAGTAAGCTGCTGGACAGCGGAAAACTAATCCAAATCCGGCCTCATACCAGATTTATACATTTTCCCGCTCATACTCATAATTATGTGGAAGTGATTTATATGTGTTCCGGGGAAACCACGCATATTGTGAATGGGGACCGGGTGATATTAAAACCGGGGGAATTGTTGTTTTTAAGCCAGAAAGCGGTTCAGGAGATATTTCCGGCGGGAGAGGCGGATGTGGCCGTGAATTTTATTATTTTGCCGGAGTTTTTTGATCAGGTCTTTTATATGATTGGAGGAGAGGAAAATCTAATCCGCAAATTCTTGGTAGGCTGTTTGAAGGCGGCGGAAAATGATATCGGTTATCTGCATTTTAAGGTGGCGGATGTGCTGCCGATTCAGAATCTCGTGGAGAATCTGATCTGGACAATTATGAATAATCAGATGAATAAGCGGAGTATTAACCAGTTTACCATGGGGCTTTTGTTTCTGCAGTTGATTAATTATACGGATAAGGTGGAGGTGGGGAAAGACCATTTTGACCAGGAACTGATGCTGGCGGTCTATCGCTTCGTGGAAGAACATTATAAGGACGGAGAATTGTCAGAATTGGCTAAGAAGCTGGGGTATGACTTTTACTGGCTGAGCCGGAGAATCAAAAAGCTGACCGGGAAGAATTATACTCAGCTTTTGCAGGACAAGCGGCTTTCCCAGGCTCAGTTTCTTTTGCTGAATACCGCTTTGCCGGTGGGGGATATCGGCCGGGCGGTGGGATATGATAATTTGAGCTACTTTCACCGCATTTTCCGGCAGAAGTATAATCGGAGTCCGAAACAGTGGCGGGAAATGTTTAATTGCAAATAAGGACGCTTTTTTTTTCAAGAAGCGTCCTTTTATTTTATCCTTAATTTTGCTATGATATATACAGGCTTACGTTTCAGGAAAGGAGAAGATATGAGGACTTACTATTTGGCAATTGATATCGGGGCATCCAGCGGACGTCACATCCTGGCCCATATGGAGAACGGGCGGCTGGTTTTGGAAGAGGTTCATCGTTTTTCCAACGGCATGACGGATCAGGACGGTGAGAAATGCTGGGATTACGATGCCTTATTTGGGGAGATCAAAACGGGTTTAAAGAAATGTAAGGAGCTTGGCAAGATGCCGGTAAGCGTGGGTGTGGATACCTGGGGCGTGGATTTTGTGCTTCTGGATGAACGAGATAGGGTGCTTGGCAACACGGTGGGGTACCGGGATGGCCGTACCCGGGGAATGGATGACGAAGTTTATCGGATTATTCCGGAGACGGAGCTTTATGCCAGAACCGGCATCCAAAAAGCAATTTTCAACACTATTTACCAATTGACGGCGGTAAAGAAAAAGCATCCCGAGTATCTGGAAAAAGCCAGGACATTCTTAATGGTGCCGGACTATTTTCATTATCTGCTGAGCGGTATTAAGAGTAATGAATATACAGAGGCCACCACATCACAGCTTGTGGCTCCCGGCAGTAAGGAATGGGATCTGAGCTTAATTGATAAGCTTGGGTTTCCGACGGAAATATTCCGGAAGATCAGTGTTCCGGGGACTGTGTTGGGAGGTCTGTCGGATGAAGTCCGGGAGGAAGTGGGATTTGATTGTAAGGTAGTGCTTCCTGCGGCTCATGATACCGGATCGGCGGTTTTGGCAGTGCCCAGCAATAACCCTGATACTGTATACATAAGCTCCGGCACATGGTCTTTAATGGGTGTGGAAAGAATGGAGGCGGATTGCAGCCCGGCCGGCAAGGCTCATAACTTTACCAATGAGGGCGGTTATGAATACCGTTTCCGCTATTTGAAGAATATCATGGGGCTGTGGATGATTCAGTCGGTAAAGAAGGAATGGAGAGAAGAACAAGGACTTGATTTATCTTATGAAGCCATTTGCGAAGAGGCATCCCGGCAAAATATTACTTCGCTGGTGAACTGCAACGACGGACGTTTCCTTGCCCCTGAAAATATGATTCTGGAAGTGCAGGCGGCTTGTCGGGAAAGCGGGCAGCAGGTTCCGGAAACATATGGTGAGATAGCTTCCGTAATCTATAATAGTCTGGCCAAATGTTATGGTGACACCATTGAGGAGATCCAGGAGATGACCGGCAAAGTATACGACAGCATTAATGTGGTGGGCGGCGGTGCCAATGCGGGGTATCTGAATGAACTGACGGCTGCTTATACTAAACGGACCGTATATGCAGGGCCGACGGAGGCCACCGCCATCGGGAATATAATGGTCCAGATGCTGACAAACGGTGAATTTGTGGATTTAATGTCAGCAAGGGATTGTGTTTATGAGTCTTTTGCCATTAAATCTTACCAATAAACGGGTTGACGGTTTAATTGTTATCATTATCAATAATGCTGCCAGGCAATAGGGGGCGGCTCAAAAAAAGGAGGATATATAATGTCAACACAAGCAAGATATGAGGAAGCAAAAAACATTTACGCCCAAATTGGAATTGACACGGATAAGGTATTGGAGGAATTGAAGAACATCCCAATAGCCATGCACTGCTGGCAGGGGGATGACGTAACCGGGTTCGAAGGAGTGGGTGAGTTAAGCGGCGGCATCCAGGCAACCGGCAATTACCCGGGGAAGGCACGTAATCCCCAGGAGCTGATGGCGGATATGGAGAAAGCCCTGAGTTTAATCCCCGGTAAACACAAGATTAACCTTCATGCTTCCTATGCAATTTTTGGTGAGGGTGAAAAAGCAGATCGCGACAAGCTGGAACTAAAGCATTTTGCCAAATGGGTGGATTTTGCAAAAGAAAGAGGGTTGGGAATCGACTTTAATCCTACTTGCTTCTCTCATCCCCTGGCAGCGGATGCCACCCTTTCTTCTGAAAAAGAGGATATCCGTCAGTTCTGGATTCGTCATTGCCAGGCTTGTATCCGGATCAGTGAATACTTTGCCAATGAGTTAGGCATTCCCTGCGTGATGAATATATGGATTCCGGATGGTTATAAGGATACTCCGGCAGACCGGAAGTCTCCCCGGGCCAGACTAAAGGACTCCCTGGATCAAATTATCAGCATTCCTTATGACAAGAGCAAGGTATATATCGCGGTTGAATCTAAGGTATTCGGAATCGGCCTGGAGAGTTATACCGTGGGCAGTCATGAATTCTATATGAATTATGCGGCCGGGAATGGTCTGCTTTGCCTGTTGGATAACGGCCATTATCATCCTACCGAAGTGGTATCCGACAAGATATCTTCCATGCTGCTGTTTTCTGATAAGATGGCGCTGCATGTAACCAGAAGCGTGCGCTGGGACAGTGACCACGTAGTGCGGCTGGATGATGAAACCAAGGAAATTGCCAAGGAAATTATTGTGAACGGAGCTGACCGGGTATTTATCGGACTGGATTTCTTTGATGCCAGCATTAATCGGATCGCCGCATGGGTAATCGGCATGCGAAATATGCAGAAGTCCCTGTTAAGCGCCCTTCTGACACCGCATGAGAAGCTCGCCAAGCTTCAGGAGGAAAGAAGGCTCACCGAAGTGTTTGCCCTTCAGGAAGAGTATAAGATGTATCCTTTTGGTGATGTCTGGAATTATTTTTGTGAGGTAAACAGCGTTCCGGTTATGGAAGCCTGGATGTTAGAAGTTGAAAAATATGAAGCTGATGTATTATCCAAAAGAGGATACTGAATTCAAGCGGATATTGTTGATATTTAACAGGAACAGAGTAAAATACCCAGGGGTTTTGGCAAAATGGCGATAAGGAAGTATTAAAACAGCTATCATCAAACGGCTGATAAACAGGGAAAATGCACCATAAAGCTTTGTTTTATGGTGCATTTCATTTTATGCTCCTTTAGAGCGTACTTTTTTAGAAGTGATTAAGCGGCTTGTTCAAAAGGGCGTTTTAAAAAGGGTGTTTGAAATTGGGGAGCCCTTTCGAATTTATGAATCAGATTTAATAGTAACGTCACATGAGGAGCATGTAATATTTATCCAATGTCCGGAAGACTCATCTCCAAATAAAGAATAATATTCCATTCCCAACTTTTTCCCGCCGATGGTGATACTGCCAAATTCGGTGGTGACATCATAATTATAGTAATCCAATGGCTGCACCAGTTCCAAATCCACGTTTCCGAAGCTGGATTCAATACTCATGGATTCCGCAAGCAGTTCCCTTAACATAACATTTCCGGAATCTAAGCTGAGATCCAAATTATCGGCGGTTATTTTGCTGCCCTCCATGGTATTAAAGGAACCGGTAAAGTGCAAATCACTAAAATGAACCTCTTCTAATTTCAATGTGCCGCTGTCAAGAAAGATTTCTGTTTTGCCTGAAACAGATAAATCAGTGAAGGTAATGTTGCCAAAGTTATTCTCAAGATTTAGGGAATTAAAAGTGATATGAGAGAAATCCGCGTTGCCGGAATCCATATGGATATCCCCGGAGTCAATTTCCATGTTCTCAAAGCGTATATTTCCAAAGCTCAAGTGAAGATCCAAAGAGTCCACATTAATATCGGAAATACTAAGGTCAGCGCTGCCCATATTCCCGGAGACTAAGGTTAAGCCGGAATCCTCCGGTAGGTATATGGTAATGGTATCTGCCGTGGTGTATGGGAAATTGGCACCCAGACTAAAGTTAAATAAATTAAGCCCTTCAGAAGAATTCTTTTGGTTAAGATACAGACAGCCATCTTTTACTTCATAAGTAAGCTGAAAGTATTCATTTAGGCTATAGCTGAGCCCAAAATGATCGGAAGGTATAATAGTCAAATCCGCAAAATCAATATTGGATTCAATACTGGAAAAGGAATCCAGGGTAATATCTTCTTTTACTTGGTTATTCTGAGCGCTGCCCGGATAACTTTCAGCCGTTTTAACATATAACCCATTGTTGTTTACCCCAATCGACAGAATCCGTGCCCCCATTAAGGAACCGGCTAAAATCAGACCAACGCCGACAGCGATTAACACAACACATACCAGTGCCCATTTTTTAGTTCTGCTCATGCTTTTTTCCCTCCCTTACGCAGTATATGTCCGACAAAATCAATAAATCGCTTCAGCAGCCACTTCGTGAAATGGGTCATCCCCAACAGGATCAGGATACCGCTCCCGGCACAGGTAAGTCCGATGCCCAAGGTGCTGAGAAAAGCAGGGAAATCAGAAAATAGTAAGGTAAAGCTGGCGGCTATGCTGAGAGGACCGGCGATAACGACACATCCTCCCGCAAAGAAGGAACAAAGAATAATCAATATAAATACCAGGATTAAGATAAAAATAACCAATATAGCCGCTAGAATAACCAGTGCCATCGGCAGCGCCACAGGAGCGGCAAAAAGGGCCAAAATTCCCACCCAGACAGCATTTATACCTTTCTTAACATCCTTAACCGGCTCTTCCGCATTCGCCAGCGCAATGTTTTGAATAATCTGTTCGGCGGCAGATTCCGGTGAGCCAAGATCTTCGATTGCCTTAGCCTCCATACCCGGCCCGGCTTCGGCGAAATATTCCTCAAAATAATCCAGAGTTTTCTCCAGATCTTCCTTTGGAAGCCGGCGCAGCCGATTCCGCAGGGAATTCATGTATTCTTCCTTATTCATCATAGCTTCCATGCTCAGGAATCCTCCTTAATGTTTACAATTTGTTCAATGTCATCGATGTAAGTCCGCCAGTTTTCGTATAGAAAATGAAATTGAAGCTTTCCATTATCGGTTATACGGTAGTATCGGCGATTGCGCCCCTGAAACTGCTGGTCATAAACGTCAACATAACCATTATCCGATAACTTTTTCAAAATCGGGTATAGAGCCGAATCTTTCATACTGGATACGGTTTTTATTTGTTGGCTGATTTGGTAACCATAGCTGTCATCACGGCTGATAATGGATAAAATAAGCATATCCAGGGTTGGTGCGGTAAGTGAATAAACCATAGATGTCTCCTTTACCAAGATATTTGCTGAAATACATATAAATTATTTAAGGATATTATATGATATATAATATAAAAAGTCAATATATATATAAAAAATAATTTAATGGACCCTCAATTGCAAAAAATCTTGAAATACGACAAAAAAAGTGATAGAATGAAATCGAACTGGAGAAGGGAAAACTTTCCAGGCCTGTGGACTTCAATTCAGACCAAATCAATGCAAATCAGTTTGTGATGATTTTGTATAGAACGAGGGTTATTTAAATTTGTATCTTGTAACCAGACAAGCACTTTCTTAGCACATTGCGCGCAGGGCGTTCATTGAATTGCGGAAAGGATTATTGTGTAGAAGTTTTGTTATTGTGTATTTATGGGGATGATTGCGCAATAACGGGGGAACTTGCGCATGAATGACAAACATATCTATTGGTATGTTTTATTTGTTAAGACTGGATCAGAAGAAAAGATTGTTGGTCTGCTTAAAGAAAGGCTTGACGAAGAAAATTTTCTTCCGTTTTTATTAACAAAAGAATGTATTTATAGAAGGCATGGAAATAAAACTAAATATAGGCAAATCTGTTTTAGGGGATATGTTTTTGTACAGTCGAGTAAACCGCCAGAAGAGTTTAGAATGACTGTTTTTTCTATAGTTTATAGGATAAATAATGTTTATAAATTTCTGAATTATGGAGATAGAACTGATATAGCAATGCATGAAAGCGAGAGAATCGCTTTTGCTAAAATATTTGGTGAAGAATTTTGCTTAAGAGGATCTATTGCGCTAGGGGAAGGTGATAAAATAAGGATAGTGAATGGCCCGCTGGTGGACAATGAAAGTTTTATTAAGAAGATCAACAGAAAGAGAAAAGAAGCGGTGATTGAAATAGAAATGTTTCAAAGTAAGATTGAAATTAACGTGGGTCTTGAATTTATTGAAAAGCTTTAAATCTATCCTTACCTATAATATTTAATACCCTATAGGTATACCTTGCCATTTTTAAACTATGCTTCAAGCTTTGCTAAATCGCTGACCTTTGCTTTTATTCAGATATGATACGCAAGTTTATGAGCGAGGTTGATGAAAAGGCATTAATCAGTAAAAAAGAGAGTGTAGAACCCTTGGCATATAACTGAAAACCCACCAGAAATGTATTATCGCCATCACCATGCTCAAAATTGTAATTGGGCGTAGAATCAAAGTTCCTACTAATGTACGGAGAATGCCATAGCCGAACAATATCAATAACTTCGACTATACCGCATATGAGAGTAAAGGTTACTTTATCGGAAGCGGTGCAATTGAAAGTGGGAACAAAATCATCCTGCAGGACTGGTTAAGGAAGCGGGCATGAGATGGAACACACAAACCGCCCAGGCTATGCTGACATTAAAAATTAAAGCCGAGAGTATTTTTGCACCGAGATATAGAAGTTCCTTTCCCAAAACATTACTTTGAACATTCACTAAATATTGAATATAAAAATCTCTTAATACCATAAGGCATTAAGAGATTTTTAGTAGTGTCAAATTGCATACACATGTATATATACCTGAATAAGGAAAATTGAATTAAATCACGATAATACCAATGAAAAATATCTGCACCCAGTTTTGACCTGTGACTTCGCAATAATACAGGGAATGACATAAAAACTTGTACGAGATGTTCTGCACCTGCTAGGAGGAGGGTGTCAGCTTGAATAAAAAGAAAAACAATATTAAACATATCAATTTACGAGGTGATAAATAATGCTAATAAAAGAACTTGAACTTCAAGATGAAGGTAGTTTGGTTTTAATGACAGAAGAAAGTAATGTAAAAGCCTTGCAAAAATATCATGGATTGATGGCAAATCTTGATATTAATTATTATTTATCAATATGGAAGTAGTTGTCCGTTTCCAGATTGACGTCCTTAACGGAACAGCCATACGACGTGTTTAAAATGCCATAGGATCTGAGCCCGTCACATAGGACAAGAGTATTCTCGTCGAGGTATCTATTGAATGCAGCCCTTAATTCGGACTCGTCAGGCTTTGCACGGTTTACGGATACCGCAGCGGCACCACTTTCACGGCCAATGCCGGTGCATATGCAGACATATTCGTTTGATATGCCACGCTTTTTTGGCTTTTGATCCGTGCTTTCGGGCACCCCTCCAATGGCCAGCGGGGATGTCTGTGCCCGTTAGGTTCTCCAGAACGAAAGTCTCATCACATTCCTTCACGGCAGACAACCTGGTTGGGTTCTTGGTTTCGGAATCCTCCATGGCCGCAAGGATCTTATGTCGCATATGGAACACGTGATCGTGGGAAAGTCCCAGCCTTTCGGCGGTCTTATCAATGGAGACAAACTCCAGGGTGTCTGAGAGGACTTCTTTCCAGACTTCCTCGTCAGTCCTTGAGCGGTATAGGACAGTGTTCACGGTAAAAGTAAAGGTTCTGCCACAGCCCTTGCACTGATAGCACTGCCTGCCACACTGCGTGCCATTCTTAACACAACACACCTCCCGCAGTATGGGCACGCATTGACATTACTATCACGTATTAGACCATTGGAAAGACTGCTGATTGCTTGGTTCATAAAGACGAGCCATTTCTCTGGCATCTGTTTGTTTGATGTTATTGATCAAATCATCACGTAGTGTGCTCATCACACCATCCCCTTCTAATTATATTTTACCATATAAGGGGATTAATGTTAAGGTTATCAACTTTTTAACTGACTATCACCATTATTTTAAATAAAATGAAAAATGTAAATGAGTCATATGGTAAATTGACATTGATTGATAAATTAAATGGTAAAGAGGATAATGTATGGACACTGTAATATAAAGTTGCTGAGTGCGGAATTGATGCTGAATAAATCATGCGAAAACGGATAATTACGGAAGAACCCACCACACAAGAATATTCACAAAGAAATTATAAATATTAATATAATAGAAATTGAACTTATGGGAAGTTTAGGATAAGTTACTATTGGTTTGGAGATTGTTAATAAGATATAGGATAGTCATATTATGTTGTTAATGAGATCAAGATTTATCTTTATTAAGTTCGCTCTCTGTAGATACTGTGAATACGCAGGCATTCGTAGTTGGCTGTAAAATAGTAAAAATATATTTATTAAAATGAGGTGTTTCATATGGATACTTATAAAGCGATTTTTTCTAGGCACACGGTAAGGGAATTTAATAATGAGCCTATTCCAAATGATGTATTGAAAAAAATATTATTGGCTGGATTACAAGCTCCTTCTAATGATCATTTAAGAAACTGGGAGTTCATTATTTTAGATGATTCCGTTATTCGTGAAAACGCCATTGCTGTTATAGAGGAAATGTCATCTGAAACAGACATTGAAAATTTATTGATTGATTGGGGAATCAATGGTGACTTGCAAAAACAAATGTATTTTAATGCCATACCAAAACAGAAAAGTATGCTACGGTCAGCAAGTAAACTAATTCTACCACTTTTTAAACAGGAAGTGCCTCTGCTGCAACCACGTTCGCTTAGTTCATTAAATGCCCATGCTTCTATTTGGTGTTGCATTGAAAATATCTTAATAGCTGCTGCGGTTGATGGAATATATGGTGTTACGAGAATTCCCATGCAAAATGAGACTGAGCATTTAAGAGAACTTTTGAATATTCCAAATGAATATGAGTTTGCTTGCTATTTGGCTTTAGGATATCCTAGCGAGAACCTATCGCCAGTTAAGCAATATGAACAAGTAATCGAAAAAAAGATACATCTTAATCATTGGTGAAAAATCATACGAAAAGATAAAAGGTGAATTAAAACCATGAACAATACGTCTGATATAAAATTAAATAGAGAATGTTTCACCACATCATACCCAAGCTATAATTCTCTCAATTCACATGACATCGAATCGCTTTTTACGAAAAAGCCAATAAACATTTATGTGCATATTCCGTTTTGCACACACAAATGTGATTTTTGTTATTATTTCAGTCAAGTACCTAGCGGAGCATCTATGTTAGAAGAATATACAAATTATATAATAAGAGAAATACGATTAATTAAAGAAAAACTAGATTTGAATAATTATTATATGGATACTTTGTATTTTGGCGGCGGCACACCAACTATATTGCGCGAAAGTCAATTAGAACGAATTATAAATGCCCTATACGAAACTTTTTCCATTCACGATGATTTTGAATTTTGCACCGAAATGAGGCCAGGTCCAAATATTACGGAAAAGAAGTTATCCGTATTAAAAGAGTTAAAAGTAAAAAGACTAAGCATTGGTGTTCAAAGTCTTAACGACGAAATTCTAATTGAAAATGGTAGGCATCATACTGTTGATGAATTTTATAAGACAATAAACAAAGCTCGAGAAGCAGGGTTTTCGTGGATTAATTGTGATCTTATGTCTGGTATGCTTTCGGATAATGTTGATACCTTTATGGACTCATTAACCCGACTTTGGAAACTGAGTCCTGAAAATATTTCGATATATAAAATGGAAATATTTTATAACACAAAACTTTATCATAAAGTCAGGGAGAACGCAGGAATACTCGATAATGATTTATTAGAGATCGAACAAATTAGACAAGGGAAAAAATTTCTTGAATCCAAAGGATATGAAATGGCAAATAACTCGCTTTTCATAAAAAACTCAATGTTCGTACATAGACATCGCAAAAACATACAATACAACGCCGAAATGCTAGGCATCGGATTATCTGCTATGTCTTATTTTCAAAATCATATTTTCCAAAACCAAATAAAGTTTGGGGCATATTATTCTTCACTTGATCAAAATGAGTTGCCTATATATAGAGCTAAAAAAGTAAATAAAAGTGAAGAAATAATTCGATATGTGGTTATGGGGTTTAAAAACTTAATTTTATATAGAGATGATTTTCATAACAGTTTTGGCGTGGATTTGTTAGACACCAATTTAAAAGATGTATTTTTTAGGCTTAACAATGAACATATTATTGATATCAATGATAAATCTATAATAATTATGGACGATTATCGTATATTTGCTGATGACATAGCACGGCTTTTTTATTCAAACGAGTCCACTGTAAGAATGGAAACGCATGTGGTTCGCAAATAAAAAAATACTATGAAACCAAAGGAGAATTTTTCATGGAACAGATGGATATTAAAGAGTATATTATTGAGGTTCTAAAGGATGAACTAAATTGCCCATTCCCAGTGGACGAGATTGATGAAAACACATCTCTTTTAACGGATATTGCTTTGGACTCATTGCAAATAATTCAATTAGTTGTCGCAATTGAATCGAGATTAAATATTCCGATATTTGATGACGAAATATCTCCTGATTTGTTTGATAAACTTGGAAATCTGTGTGCGTTTATACAAAACAAAATATCAGGCAATCTTAAAACAGAAATTGAGTGAAAATTATGAGTAATACATACAAAGGAATAGCTGTTAACTCTGGTTCATGCTCTGGCCGAGCCTGTGTTATTAGCGAGAATGAAGATTTAGATAATATTGAAATTTGCAATGACACAATTCTAGTTGTTCCACAGAGCAATCCACAATATTCTATCCACTTATTTAATTCAATTGGATTAGTTTGCGAAAACGGAGCGGTAATGTCACATATCTGTATAGTTGCGGGTGAATTAGGTATTCCCTGCATTACACAGGTAAAAGGTATTACGAGTGCGATTAAAACAGGGGATCGTGTATTCTTAAATGGAGAGTCTGGTGAGATTACAATACTATGAATGATGCTGAGTTACTCTCAAGCTATCGAGAAAGTTTAAAAATAGCTTGGGGATACAATGATTATAGTGATTGGCCTATAAAATTAACAAGCATTATGCATTTATTTGCTGGTGATTTAGCTATGACACTAGTGGACGATATTAATCATATATTTCAGCGAGGTGGCTCACAAAAAATTGGCGAACTATTTGTCTATCCTGGGAGAATTTTTAGATTAATTGATGTTATCCAATTTGGCTTGCGTATAAATAGAACTGGCTTAGATATTCAAAGAGATGTGGCTGTAAAACTCATTAAAAGTGCAATTGGGTTAAAGCGGTCTGATTTGTTTAGCCTAAACAAGTCAAATTTATTAATTGATTATAACTTGGATAGAGATATTTTAACGCATTATATTGATGAAAATGCTATTAATCAATTTCATGCAGCACTCTTTCTATATTGCGAGTCTATGTTTTTTAGAGGCCATGATGCAGGAAAGGCTATTCATGGGCCATATCGTTCCAATAATAATAGCAATGTAATTGTTCGCGAATTTTATAATTTATGCGATAATCCTCTTTGGTCGGATGATTATAAAATCCCATTTAACAAAATTACGACGATATGTGAGTACAACAATAATGTTGCGATAGGAATTGATTTATATGATCATCTCTCGTATGAAGGAACAATAAAGGGTAATCTTATCGGCTCTTGCGTAGTAATTGATGGTATACCAATAATTGATCCGAAACAAATCGGCCAATACACTCAAAACATTATTAAAAAATCTAACATGATACAAAATGAAATAAACAAATGGGACTGGAAAAAAATTGCGAGACAATATGCAAATATCTTTTGGTTTAGAGCATATCCAATTAAAAAATTTCTGAACGTCGAATGCAATCCATCCGAAGAAGTTTTTAAAAAGATAAATAATGGCAGTATAAATGATATTCGGCTTAAAACTCTCAGTCCCAAAGAAGTAGCACTGCTTATTCAATTGGGGGTATAAGAAAATAATGTTGATTGCATTTGTCGGTATTGACGGGTCGGGTAAATCCACACAGATTGAATTAATAAAAAATCATTTATTAAAGCAATACTCTGTTAAAGTATGTAAAGCTATTCCTAACAACAGAAATATTATAGAAAGTATTCCATACGATAATTATATAACTTTTAAAGAAACATTATTAATAGCAATGGCTCTTGATCTGATGCTCGCATATAAAAACCAGATGAGTAACAATGATGATAATACTATATACATATGGGATCGCTATAAATATTGTGTGCAAGCATATTTCTTGGCAGAAAGTATTTCATGTGAAAAAGCCAATATAATTCTTGAACAAATAAAAGTGCCAGAGATGACAATATGGTTAAATACTGAACCCAATATTGCTGAAGAGCGAATACATAAAAGAGGAGAAGCAAAGCTTTTAGAAAATGCAAAATTTTTGACATGTGTGCAAACGCATTATTCAAATATTTTAAGCGATGTCAACAATGTTTATCGCATCGATAGTGAAGATCTTTCCGCATCCACAATTCATAGGGAGATAGTATCGGTTATTGAAAACCATTTCAAACAAAAGGGAATGCCTTTATGAAATTATTTTTTGAATTAATAGATATTCTTGAATCATCAACTTCTAATGTTGGCTCCAAAGCACTCAACCTTGCAAAAGCTAACACTAACGGAATAGAGGTTCCGGCATCGTATATATTGCCATCTAGCTATGTTGCTCAGGAATATTTTAATGATATTAGACGTGAATTAAAATCGATAATTGATGAAAACAGTTTATATGCTGTTCGTTCAAGCGCTTCTGTCGAAGATATGGACAAGCATTCCGCAGCGGGAATATTTGATAGCTTTATTGCTATAAAAGGATGTGAAGCGATTTTTGAAGCGATTATGAATTGTTATAAATCTTTTAATTCCAACGTCGCAAACAAATATATCAATATTGGTAATCAACATATATACGGCGGGATTATTATTCAGAAACTTATTAATGCAAAACGATCAGGCGTGGCCATAATTGGGAGACCCGCAATAAATTGCGTTATGGCCGAAGGCGTATGGGGTCTGGCTATTCCATTGGTATCTGGTATGGTCAATCCAGCTTTTTTAATTTACAATATTGATGTTTCAGAAATCACTCAAATTCATAATAGTGAGCAGGATGTCATCTGTGTTCCTGCCCCTTTAGGCGAGGGAATCATTAATGAAAATAAACGATTTGATGACATGCCATTTTTTGATCAGATGCTTGTTAAAAATTTAATTGATCTCTCGAACAAAGTCATCAATATATTTGGTAAACAATATGAAATTGAATGGGCAGAAGATTATGATGGAAAAGTTTGGTTGATTCAAGCAAGACCTTTGGTTTCTAAAACTTTATTTTCTAATATTGCGAGGAGTTGAAAATTATGATAGTGCTCGGGATTAGTGGTGGGATCGGACATGATAGTGCAGCATGTATTGTTAAAGATGGTGAATTGCTGTGTGCTGCTGAGGAAGAAAGATTTATACGAATAAAAAGGGCTTCTCGAAAGCCACCTGTTCGTGCAACTTTATTTTGTTTGCAAGAAACCGGAATTGATATTAATGATATTGATTATCTTGCTCTTGGATGGAATCCTTCAAAATGTAAAAATTATTGGCCAATTAATTATTTGGAAGAGTATTTATCTAGCCCGCTATTAAAACGGGAAAAACCCTTTGAGATAATTCCTGTTGACCATCATATTGCTCATCTTGTTGCCGCATACGCCAACTCCGGATTTGAAACTGCTACAGGTATAATTATTGATGGTCAAGGAGAAGATTGCTCAACAACCATTGCTTATCTTGAAAATAGAAAAATTAATATTATTGAGCAAAAACCAATTTCGCAATCCCTTGGCTATTATTATCTAGGCGTGCTTAGATATATGAATCTTGGTCGAACTGAATCAGGGAAATTAATGGGACTCGCTGCGTATGGTAAGAATCGATATGATTTACCTATCTCATTTGATGATGCAGGATATCATATCCCATTACAAGACAAAAAATACAATTGTATAGAAGAAAGCAATGACTATGTTATTTCTTGGTGGATTGATTGGCTTAATGAACATTACGGAAAAGCTCCGAGAGAGTCTATTGAAATCAACGCGATAAAAAATCGAGTAACTCAACGAGTTCCATTTGAAAATCTCAACATTGATCTTGCGGCATCTGCACAGTATTATGTTGAACAGGCAATTTTAGCGACTATTAAATATGGAATACAATGCACAAATTGTAAAAATGTGATATACGGTGGTGGCGTAGCTCTTAACTGTTCAGCCAACGGCATAGTTATGAACTCAAATATTGTTGATAATCTTTGTGTGTTCTCGGCGAGTGGTGATAGCGGAACCAGTATCGGTGCTGCTCTATACATAGATAATACATATGAAATCAAAAATAATAAATATAATGCATATCTTGGCCCAGCATTTACAGATGGCGAAATTGTTGGTGCTGTAAAAGACTTAAATATTAATTACAAAATTTCCGAATATGTTGGTGAAACAGCAGCCGATCTCTTGGCCAATGGGAAAATCATTGGTTGGTTTCAGGACAAAATGGAGATTGGGCCAAGAGCGTTAGGTGCTCGAAGCATATTAGCAGACCCTTCTAAAAAAAGCCACTTAACATATATCAACAACGAAATAAAATATCGAGAATTGTGGCGTCCTTTGTCTCCGTCTATCTTAGCCGAATCTGCGAACGAATATGTGTACAACCCATTTGTAAGCGAAAATATGCTGTTTGCATTTAAAGCTAAAGATATAATGATGGAGAATATGAGCGCAGCCATTCATATCGATCAAACTACTAGAATACAAACAGTTCCTCAAAATGGAAGTAGATATAGAAACTTAATTGAAAATTTTTATCAAAAGTCTGGCATTCCAGGTGTGTTAAACACATCATTTAATTTGGATGGAGAACCCATTGTTTGTACACCGATTGATGCGATACGTACATTCTTTTCATCTAAATTAGATAGTTTAGTCATGGGTAATGTTATAATTAATAAAGGTTGAGGGATTATGAGAATATTAGGAATTTCATCGCCATATCACGACCCTGCTGCATGTATAGTGGAAGATGGTAAAATTATTTGTGCAGTAGAGGAAGAAAGGCTTATACGAAAGAAAAGGGCATTGGGGCTTTATCCTTCGAATGCAATTAAATGGTGTTTAGAAAGTCAGTCATTATCATTAAAAGATATAGATCATGTTGTCTACTCATGGGAGCTTGATAAAATACATGACAAGATATTACATTTGGATTCGATAAATCAGCAATTACTATTGCCAAATTATTTATTTGGCAATCAAGCCTATATTCGAAATATTGAATTTATTAATCATCATTTATCTCATGCTTCATCATCTTTTAGAACATCAGGATTTGATTCGGCGGCGATATTGGTAATTGATGGAACGGGTGAAGATAACGGAACGTCTTTATTTCGTGGCAAAAAGACTGGCGAAATAGAGTTATTACAAACGTGGCAAGCAAGTGATTCATTAGGATTATTTTATGAAGCGGCAACTCAATATGCAGGGTTTGCTCCTTTTGAAGCCGGAAAATTTATGGGACTTGCCGCCTATGGAAAAGGTCAATTACTTCCCTACTTTTCTTTAGAACCGGATACATATAAAATGGATATTGCTTCGCAAGCTTCATACGAGCATATAGTGCAACATTGGATACAAAAATTTAAAAAAGATTTTGGGCCAATGAATAGAACAAGATTTTCATACGATGCTCTATATTGTAAAAATAGAAATAACACAGAGTATGATCAAAGAATTATCGATTTCACTGCCAGTGTACAATTTACTTTGGAACATATAGTAAAACATATTTTAAAAATAGCTCAGAAAAGAACCAATGAAAAAAATATTTGTTTATCTGGTGGAGTTGCTCTTAATTGTAGTTGCAACGGAAAGATAATACAGAAAAAAATATTTGATGATATATATATTTTTGGAGCAGCCAATGACGCTGGAACTGCTGTCGGAGCAGCTTGTGAAAAATGGTATCAAATTCAAGGAGAAAAAGCAAAGATAGAGCGAGTGCATGACTTGGGAATGGGTCCAGAATTCAGTTATGAGTTTACAAAAGAGCTTCTTGATAAATTTGGGATCGCTTATGTTACTGACAATGCAATTAAAAAAACTGCCGAACTCATAGAAGCAAATAAAATTGGAGCTTGGTTTTCGGGGAAAAATGAATTAGGGCCTAGAGCTTTAGGGCATAGAAGTATTATTGCAAATTCAGCAATAGAATCAAATAAAGATATTATAAATCTTAAAATAAAAGAGAGAGAAACATGGAGACCGTTTGCCCCGAGTGTAACCAAAGATTATGCCCATACCATTTTTGGATATGATGTAAGCATGGATTTCATGTTATATTCTTTACCACTCATAGCTGATCATGAAAATTTCAAAAGCGTTATTCATGTTGACGGCACTACTCGACCACAAACTGTATCTGACGAGTACAATCCTGAATATTATCATCTGTTGTCTGAAGTTAAAGATAGAATTGGATTTCCTGGAATCCTAAATACGTCTTTTAACATCGGTGGTGAACCTATTGTATGTAGACCTGAAGAAGCAATTAAGTCTTTTTACTCTTCTATGCTTGATTTTATGTATATAAATGGGTGCTTGATATGCAAGAAGTAATGATTAATCGTACATATAATAAAGAAATGCCATATAAAAATGTAGGTAACTCCGGTCTATTATTGTCTTTTCTTGGGTTAGGTACTTGGTTGAATTTCAATTCATATGAGCGCGCTCGTATTCTTGTCGAGCAGAGCAGGAACGGTGGCGTATGCTATTTTGACACTGCCGATATGTATGGCCAACTTCCCGGATGGGCTGAAAGTTTTTTAGGAGAAGCACTTCAAGGCCACAGACGCTCATCTTATGTAGTGTCTAGTAAAGTATATTCACGCGTGGGCAGATGGCCTAATGATTCAGGATTATCCAGAAAGCATATTATTGAAAGCTGTGACGCAAGTTTAAGCAGATTGAAATTGGACTATATGGATTTATATTATTGTCACCGATATGATCCTAATACTCCATTGGAAGAAACCGCAGATGCCATGAGTTATTTAGTTCAACAAGGTAAAATCTTGTATATAGGGATAAGCATGTGGCCCCCTGAAAAAATATTAGAATTTAGCAATTTGGCTAAATCACGGGGTATACAAGTGGTGGCCAATCAAGTCCTGTACAACGTAATTCAAAGACCAAGTAAAGAAGTTTTGAGGGTTTGCGAACAAGAAGGTATAGGATTGGTAGCATTCTCTCCATTAGCTCAAGGTGCGTTAACTGGAAAATATCTTGATGGTCTAAAAGACGAATATAGAAAGAATATAGCTTCGAGGAACAAATGGATAAATCGCATATATACTGACCATCAATTGATTAGTAAATTAAATGAGTTTTTTAAAATTTGTAATGATTTTAAGATTTCTTATATTCAAGCGGCCTTTGGATGGTTATATAAACAAAAACACATCTGTTGCGCATTAGCTGGCTTTAGGAATGAAGAACAACTTGCTGATATTACAAAATTAGCGCCGTATAGCATTCCAGAAGAAATGAGCATTCAAATGGATAGTTTATTTTTAGATGAGGAATAGTTTTATGCAGGATCTGTCGCTTATAAAATTAAAAAAATGCTTAAATGAAGATCGTAAAATTATCGTCATAAATAATAACGAGTATTCTGGAATTGATATAAACAATTTGCTGAACAAAATTTTACCTTCATTTAGTTTTCCCAAACAAGGAGCAATAGGGATCATATGCTCTAAAGGCTTGAATTTTATATTAGGCTTATTCAGCTCTATTTTATTAAACAGAGATCCTATTTACTTCCCTGTCAATGGCTCTATAGATTTCTATGAAAAACATATTTTAAACGGTGTATGTTCTATCATAATTTGTGATCGTGAAGAAGTATTACAAGTGATGAAAGATCGTTTTGAAATTCGTAAAATATCAGGGTTTTATATATGCTGTGATTATAATTTCAAAAATAATCGTGTATCCGAAGATTGCTTTGGCCAGTTTACTTCTGGAACTACTGATATAAGGAAATTAGTTATACGACCAAGTAAGTCTTTAGAAATGGAAATAAATTCACTTGAAAAATTCTGTCATATTTCAAAGGATGCTACATTTTTTAATATGGCGCCACTTTTTCATTCATATGGTTATTGCGGTGGTCTAATATGGCCGTTATGTCGAGGCTCAAAGGTATATATTGTTGACAGCTTTATGCCCACTCAATGCAAGAAGATATGGAATAAAGTTAAGCCAAGTGTTGTTTACGGTATACCTTATCAATATGAAATGTTCCTTCAAACTCCGGGAGATAATTTATCTGAAGTAGATTATATGTTTTCAGCCGGAAGTCCCATAGCTAAAAGTTTAAGATCAGCTTTCTATAAAAAATTTGGTTTACTATTCTCAATTAATTATGGAAGCACAGAATTTGGTACTATATGTGTTTATCCAAAAATCCCTTTAGAACTGGAAGCAGATCATGTGGGATTTCTTTTACAGCATTTTCGGAAAGCATATGTAGTGGATGATGAAATATTTTTAGATTGTGATGAAAAATCATATTATTTTCAAAACAACGCAGACGTTATATCCACAGGAGATATCGGCGAAATAAAAAATACTAATGAGTTAATTATTAAATCTAGAGTGCGGAAAATTATAAATATTGCAGGAGAAAAAGTAGATCCATCATTTGTAGAGCGTATTATTAAGAACATCACTTCAGTTACTGAATGCCTGGTTTACGGGAAGAAAATATCTGATTCTATAGAGTTAGTGGTGGCTTATGTCGAATCAAGTATACTTAAAGAAAGCGAACTGATAGATTATTGCAAAAAACATTTGTCATCATATGAAATACCGCGAGAAATGCATATTGTCACAGATCTGAAAAGAACTACAACCGGTAAATTAAGTATAGATTACTATCGATCTTTATCACAAGAGGCATAAAATGATTAATGTATTGTGGATTGGCGAAAATCCAAAAACTACATCTACAAGCAGTCTGATGGGATGGCCTATTTGCAAGGAGTTATCCCAACAAGACTTTATTATCACTTATCTAGCTGTTGGCATTTTAGCTCCACCATATAAAATTGATAATATCAATGTGATACATCCGATAATTCAAGATCAACAAGCTCCTTATGGATTGGGGAGCGTTCAGAATATGTTTATTACTATATTTAAAAGGGTTTCTCCTGATGTGGTGGTAATTTGCCTAGATCGTATGAAAACAAAGGAAATGTTGTTTCAATTAAGAAATGTTGGGTATAAAAATATTATTGTATGGGCTCTGACAAATGATTTCTATAAAGAAATCTATGATGATATAAAAATTATTCATTCTCTGAACTGGAAAGCATTTGATATAAGCGTAATTCGTCCTGTAGTTAACACCGATTTATTATCTAGCACGGAAGATTGTTTGATATATATTGATCGCGACAATAAAAGATTTGAGTTGTTAGAATTGCTTTCACGATGGAGAACGAGCGAACATCATGCTAACAAAATGATATTAGTGTTAGATTATATTAAAAATGTCGTTAGACCAGAATTGATATTATCGGAAGCAAGTGATGAAAGGGTTATTTATCATCAATTCTTAGATCAAGGAGTTGTTACGCAAGGAAGACGAGAAAATTTCAATGCTAAGTATTTTTGTTTACATTCTCTTAAAGACATCAAAACCATTGGAGCAATTGAATGCTTGTCTTCGGGTCTTAGACCCGCATTATATAATGAAAATATTAGTGATTTTGAATTTGGGACTACGGAATTTGATTTTTTAAGAAACAATAGAGATGGCTCAATTACTTTTGATGCGTTGTTTTGTAACAATAAAAGTATTGAAAAATGGGTATCTTTATTAGATACTTACAGAGAAACGTCTTTATCAAAAAGGCGAGCAACGATGGGAATTAACTTTAAAGGACACATATGGGGAAATGGTAGTATGTCATTGACAACTCGTTTATTGGCATCAGCAATGGACTCAATAGAGGTTGACGTTTCATTGGAAAATACTACTTTAAAACAATCTGACCAATGTGTTTTAATTCAAGATAAAAAAGATTTAGATAAATTAGTGCAATTAGAAAAAAAGAAAATAGACCCGAATCAATTTGCACATATACGATATAGTGGTCCACAATCCTCAGAACATCATTTGATAGAAGGATTATTTGACTATACCATAGGTCAAAAAAATATTGCCTATTGGTCTATCGACTATTCAGCGTTAGGCGGCCCAGGATGCCCTTCAGCAGATTTGTTTAATGAAATCCCAGACCAAGTGTGGGTTCCATCTTCCCATAGTAAAATGGCTTTAGTTAACTCAGGCGTTAAGGAAGAGAAAGTAAAAATTGTGCCTAATGGATATTTTGACGACATATTTACTGTGAATGAAGAGATTACAAAAGAAAACGATATTTTTGTATTTTTGAATGTTTCTAATTTTAAATTTTTTCTGCGTAAAGGGATCGATGTTTTATTAGAATCCTATATCAAAACATTTGATATAGATGATAAAGTAAAACTTTTGCTTCAAAGTCAAAGCTCCGAAAATATAGTGCACATTAATGAACTTATCGGAATGTTCACAAAACAATATCATCATAATCCTAATATAGAAATCCAAGTTCAGCCGTTATCACAATATGAATTGTCTGATGTATATCGTTCATGTGATTGTTTTGTTTTTCCTAGCAGGGGTGAAAGTTTTGGCCTGCCGCCCCTAGAGGCAATGGCTTGTAAAAAAGCAGTAATTATCACTAACTGGGGTGGAATGACAGATTTTTGTAATCCCGAAAATTCATATTTAATAGATTATGATCTGGAACCAGTAAAAACGTGGCAATTACAAGGTTGGGGTGGAGGATTACAAGCAAACCCTAAAATTGATTGTTTAGCTGAATTGATGTTGCATGTCTTTAGAAATTCAACTGAACGAGAAGAAAAGGCAATAAAAGCTCATTTGGACGCAAAAGATTGGACTTGGACTAAAGCGGCTTACAAAGCGAAAGAGCTTATTAATCAATTATAAGAGGAGAAGGTATATATTTATGTTTAACCAGATTGAAGATGGGTATTACATATCAGCATATTGTTCTATTGATTCATTAGGAAATATTCTGCAAACTGCGTTTCGGCACGATCAAAATATTTCTCTATGGAAATTCTACGACAATAAATTAGAATTGATACATCATTGGGAAATAGAACGCCTATCAGGAATGAAGCACAATAAGATTCCCTTTTATTGTGTCGAAGATTTTAATCAATTAGTTGTAGAATTAATTAAACCTTATGATTTAAAATTTCAAGATATAAAAGCAGTTCTTGGGATTAAAGAAACGGCTGAATTATTTAATCTGCATTTACATGATGATATATCTTATCATTCAATATGTCACCTATATTCATCATTGCTTTCTAATACAGAAGAATTCTATACAGAAGATTTTATTGTACTGGCTCTGGATGGCGGACCCGATTTTGAGGTTGAGTCTAATGCGAGAAAAAAATATTTTTACGCAGGGGCCTATTCTATCCAAGGAAAAGTAGATATATTCCCTATATCGTCACCAGGGATGTTATGGGCCAACGCAAGAGAATATTTTGCTTTGCCTGAAGGGACTCTAATGGCGCTTGCATATGCGTCGAGCAGTGAATCTTATTATTCAATGGAAAAATTACCACAGATATTTAATTATACTGATTCTGTAGAATCTCAAAACATTGTCAATATACTTATACAAGAGATATTATCGTACCGAAATGAAGATGCGGGAATAAAGTTTAATCATTTCGATGATAAATTTTCAGAAGAAGAAAATAAGATAAGTATGATTATGAAAATTATACAGACTATTTCTATCAAGATGGTTGATCAGACCATAGAGGAAATTCTTAAAAAATATCATTTAGATCCAAGTGAAATAAATTTGTCTCTTTGTGGGGGCTATAGTTTGAATTGCCCTAATAATACCCATTTGATGCATACGTATAGATTCAAAAAGCAGGTAATGATTCCTTGTACAAATGATGGAGGACAAGCAATAGGCATTGGCTTGAAATATTTTTATGATAATTTAGAAAAAGTAAATTTCAAGTTTAAAGACGCCTACTATGGCGACAGCGATGACAGTCCTTTGGATATGTTCAGTGATTATATTGAGGATATTACAAACGGATTAGCGTTATTTGTAGATGACATAATTAATTACCCTTTAATATGGTTTTCTGGTAGGTCAGAAGTTGGGCCAAGAGCTTTGGGACATAGAAGTATTTTAGCTGATCCGAGAAAAAGCGAATTCAAGGACATATTAAATAGAATAAAACAAAGAGAATGGTGGAGGCCAGTAGCCCCTATTGTTTTGTCAGAGGAATGTTCGAATTGGTTTGAAAACAGTTTTGAATCGCCATATATGTTAAACAACTTTGTGATTAGACAGACAATGATTGATAAAGTGCCTGCAATTATGCATATTGATAAAACGGCTCGGGTACAAACAATCGATAAAAGTTGTGGCGAGCTTTACGATGTACTAAAAGTATTCTATTCAAAAACAGGGGTGCCAATCATATGCAATACATCTCTGAATGATAAAGGAGAACCTATTATAAATTCGATAAATCAAGCCATTAATTTTGCATTGAGGAAAAACATTAAAATTATATATTACAACGGGAAACGGATAGTGCTTAAAAACCACGATAATTATAATGAAAAGTTGCCATTAAAAAGGCATGATGAATGTTTTACTAAATATAAGGACAACGTTGTTTTACATGCTAAATTAAATCCTTTTGGGATTTCTAATGCAGAATACTTTATTTGTAAAACAACAGTTGGGTTCGAAAACATAGATGTTACTAAAAAGGAAGATGTGGCTTATTTGAAGCGATTTTCCGCGAAAGTGCTAAAAATGTATCATTTAATAGATGGCTAATATTTAAGCTAATTATTTTGAAAGGAAGTATAGATTATGAGTCATAATTTATTAACGCAAGCATCTTTTGATTTTTTAAAGGAGATAAGAGAAAACAATAACAAGCAATGGTTTGTTGAAAATAAAAGCGATTATACCAAATTTATTTATGACCCCCTACAAAATGTGGTGATGCTACTCCAGGATATCCTCATTAAAATTGATGTTGATTTTGTACTTATACCTAATAAATGCATCTCTCGTATTTATAATGACATGCGATTTTCACGTAATAAGGGATATCTGAAGGATTGCGTGTGGTTAACATTTAAAACTGCGGATAAGTCTATTCAACCAGCTTACTTCTTAGAAATAAAAGAAAATTCTTTCCGATACGGGATGGGATATTATCATGCAGATCCCGCAGCTATGCAAAAATTCCGAAACAATATAGACAACAATCTGGAAAAGTTCACACAAATAATGAGAGATATAAAACACGTGGGAGATATCAATATATTTGGCGATCATTATAAAAAACCATTTGAAAATAATTATGACGGAATAATCGGTGAATATTATAATTTAAAAGGAATATACGCCGCATATAACTCATCAGACATTAGTTTATTGCAAAAGGATCAATTTTATCATAAAATCATAAATGATTATTGGCTATTGAAAGATTCATATTCTTTCTTAAAAGTTTAATGATCTTAAAAAACAGAAAGAGGTATTTTTTATGTTAAGAGAGCACAAATTATTAATGGATGCCGTACTGTTCAATAAGAATGACTCCGAAATAGCTGAGTTGAAAAACAATCTTGACGAAAAAATCGATTGGATTGAATTGGCAGGTCAAATGGTCAATCATCGGCTAGGTGGGTATTTTTATTTGTCATCACCTGAAGAAAGCTTATCAAAAGTCCCTAAAGAGTTACGCGAGACATGGAAATTGCTGGTTCAAGCGCAAAAGTTACAAATGTCTGAAAATATTAATGCCATAAAAACTATAATCGACAAACTTGAATATGAAAAAGTGAAATATGCTGCGCTAAAAGGCTTAGTGTTTAATGCGGATTTTTATCCGATTGGATGCAGACGATCAAATGATTTGGATTTGTTTGTTCATGAAGAAAGTTTAAACTCTATTGATAAGATTTTTAGAGATCAGGGGTTTATTCAAAGCTTTCTTCCTAATGATCAGATGATTGAAGCCACCAAAAAAGAAAAATTAATTCAAAGAATGAATTATCATGACTTGGTTCCTTATGTCAAACAGATTGATAATAAGATTTTGTGTATTGATATTAATTTTCTTTTTGACTCAAAGGAGAATTTAATTGACGATGAAATCTTCAAATATGGAACGGCTATATATCAAAATGATACATATTTAATAAGAGGATTGCCATTTTACACCAATTTGGCGCATTTATGTATTCACTTTCATCGAGAAAGTACCAATACATTATGGACAAACGGCTATCGAGATATTATACTTTATAAAGTTGTTGACATTATGAATCTTATTAGAGCTCATAAAAACGAACTGAATCCCGACGAGTGGATTACTTTTATGAATAGACTCAATTTGCAAAAAAAATGCTATTATACCTTTTATATTTTAAAACAGTTCTATGATGATTCGATAGTAAATTATATTGAAGAAAAAATGCGTCCCGAAGACACATCATTTGTTGATGAAATATTTGTTGAAGGTGAAAATAGGATCATAAAAAGAACCGAAAAGTTTATCGATTCTGCTTTTAATCATATAAGATAGTGGGACATATATGAAATCAATAATTTATCCTATCAACAATTTATTTCTATTAGACGACGCAAAAAAGTTAATCGGCTTTGCGTCTGATAAGATTTTGGGATTTAATATTCAGAATACTAAGATTGAAATAAATCTACAAGATGATGCAAACGAAGAATTAGTAATAGCTAATTTGGATAAGCTACTGCACAATAAATATACCGAGAAATCCAATGAGACTATTTTTACCAATACTACTGATAAGAAATACTATCCTTTTGCAGACCTTAAAAAGTCAAGCTTACTATATGAATTTGGGAACGGATTATATGGCTTTAATAGACAAGCTGCGTTTCTATTTAGGTATTTTGAAGAAACGTTTAGATACTTAGCACTCTCATTTGACGCGGTTGAAAAGCAGTATCCTGTGCTTTTGCCCATTGAGGCGTATCAAAAGACTGGATACCTTAAAAATTCACCTCAGTACGCAATTTTTTGTAGCCCCGCAAAAGAAAACATAAATGAATTAGAAGGACTATCAAAACAAGTTGCTCCAGATAAGTTAGGCCAACCTAGCGAAGCTCTTTCCCCTGCCGCCTGCTTACATTCTTATGCTGAATATGAAAATTGTGTTTTAGAGTCTCAGAGCACGATTACATTTTTGCAAAATGTGTTTCGTAATGAGGGCCGTTTCAATTGGGATGAATTCGGCAGGCTTAAAGATTACCATGTGCGGGAGATTGTATTCATAGGATCGAACAACTACGTAGCTGAAATGAGAGAGAAAACCTTACAAAAAGCCATTGCTATTTTGCGTAAGCTAAATATCATCAGTAAAGTTATTGTCGCCTCTGATCCGTTTGTACTACCTGAAATGCAAAAATTTAAAAAAATTCAGCTTATAGAAAAAGCCAAATATGAACTGAAAATAAATTACTCACCAGATAATGATTTATCGTGCGCATCATTTAATTTACATGGGACTGCCTTTACTTACCCGTTTAATATTTCCGTTAAAGGCTGCGAAGAAACTGTGACCGGATGCGTAGGATTTGGTATTGAGCGATGGGTACTTGCATTTCTTTGCCAATATGGTACTGAAATAGATAACTGGCCAGAAACTATTAGGAGGGCGTATGAAAATGGGAAATGTAGCTGAAGTAGTATTAGCGTGTCATGCCGAAATATTGAAAAATTCAAATATCGACGTGCAACCTAGTCTGGATAATCCATTTGGCCGTGAAAGCGGCATAGATTCTTTAGGCATAGTAAACTTCATTATGGACATTGAGGAAAAGCTCAACATTGACTTGGATGATAAGCTGAGTGATATTCGTAAATGCAAGACATTCAGGGAACTGGTAGAAATAATAGAGGAATAGCGGTGGGTAAACATGGTACTCGATTTTTATAATCAACCCAAAAAGTATTATGAAGGTTTTGAATCTTTTTGCTATCAAAATTGTTTAAAGTTGATATTGGATGCTGCCAAGATATCATATGCGCCGCTATACACCAATGCTTCTTTAAGCATGATCATTGACATCAAAGATAAGACCGACGAGATTGTTTTCGGTCAGAATGAGAACGCTAGAACCCTTCTTCCGCCTTATTCAGATCAAGTTAAAAGATATTATTATGATAGTGATGCCGATCCCAAAGAAATTTTCACACAAAATATCAGAACAATTAATTTGAGCGGCAACCCAATTGTTGTCGGCGTAGATGTTTTTTATTTACCCTATACGCCTTATTATCATAAAAACCATGCAATCCATACGCAATTGTTATGCGGATTTGAGGCGGCACAAGAATGTGTGTATATTACCGATTGGTATGAGCCGTGGTTTTTCAATGGAACAATCCCAAAATCCGAGTTTCTACGTGCCAGAAATTCAGATTCTCCATATGATGGCAGCATTTATAGTGGAACCCCTATACTGAATAATTGGGCGGAAATTCAAACAGAAGGGCTTAACGCCTCACCTGAAGAATTGCTTAAATTGAATTTGGAGTTGACTTTAAAACAATACTTTTCATCTGACGCTTCGATGGGTTTAGAAGCCTTAAAGACTTTAAGAGTGTGCTTATCATCAAATGTAAGATCATTAGCCGCCTTTAAAAAACTGCATGATGATTTATATATCGCAATTAAAAGGCACAGGCTTTTAAAGCAATATTTAGAGATATTCCACGAATATAGCAGCCATATCGATGTATCGTCCGAAATCGTTCTTCTGAATGCTGATATCGAAGTTTGGGATACGATTCTTATGTTAGCTTTAAAAGCCAGTATGATTGATTCAGCGCTAACCCGAAATAAGCTAGTCAGCAATTTAAACATTATTATTGAAAAAGAAACAAATCTGCATGAACTGTTTAAACAGCTTTGTAAAAGTCTGTAGGTGATCCGGTGATTGAGAAAGAACTTAAAGCATTATTATCTGAAAGCAAGCATCGTGAATTATTAGCGCAATTCTATTGGGATAAGATTATAGCTCAAACAAACTATTATTTTTCGGATAATAATGGAGGATTAGAAGATAAGAATATTACGGTGCGAGTTCGAGAGATTAATGGTGCGTATACATTGCAAATTAAAACACCAATAAGCGAGGAAAAGGCGTTACATATAAAAGAAGAGTTTGAGGAACCGTTGACTGCATTACCGGAAATGGTTAGTTCAAATCAATTGAAAACTGTTGCCAATTTATCAGTCGGTGATGCCCTATATAATAGGTTCGCTGCATACCTACAGGCATATCTGCCATTGGGACGAGGCTACGCAAATATGTTTGGATCAAAATACTTATTTGAAATTTATTGATTATGAATTGGAAATAGAATATATCAATGATATTTCGCAAGAACTCATAGATTTGTTTGCGACTATTGGTATTTCTTTTGAAAATAATGTTGAAGGTAAATACTCTAGATTCATGAAAAGGAGAGAATCATTATATGCATAGATATACGTTTCAAAAAAGTAGCGCTATTATATTTGAAAATAAAAAAATGAATGCTTTTGATATTCAAGCACAAATGAGTAGGACTGTATCATTGTTCAATGAAAATGCAATATCCATTGATAAACCTATTGCGATAGCATTAGACAGGTCACCAAAAGCAATTATTGTTATGTTGACTGCCATAGAATATGGAGTACCCTTCCTACCTATTGATCTGTCCCTTCCTATAGATAGAATCAAGTATATTATTTCTGATGCAAAGGTTGATACGATAATCACATCAAAATCGCAAGCTGAAGCGTTCGGTGTTCATAATGTAATTTTCATAGAGGATGCGGCAGAGTCTATTGAGCCAACAATAAAACCAGAAACAAGCGAGTTAATATACCTACTATATACATCTGGCTCCACCGGAACTCCAAAAGGAGTAGCGGTAACAAGGAAAGGTTTTTACAATTTTATTGACGGCATATCAGAAATAATTGATTTTTCGCCCCAAAAAGTAATTGCGTGTTTAACGACGGTTTCTTTTGATATCTTTTTTCTTGAAAGTATTCTAGCATTATATAAGGGACTCACAGTGGTTTTGGCTAATGAAAATGAGCAGCGCAACCCAAGGCTAATGGCTAAACTAATAGAAGATAACAAAATCGATATGATTCAGATGACACCTTCAAGAATGCAACTGTTAGTTAATCATGACAAAGAACTATCTTGCTTGAAAAGTGTCAAAGAAATTATGATCGGCGGAGAGCCATTTCCTCTTAGTTTGCTTAAAGTTTTACAAAACAAAACAAAAGCTAAAATATATAATATGTATGGCCCAACAGAAGCTACAATTTGGTCAACGGTAAGTGATCTAACCAATAAAGAGCGCACTGACATAGGTCGCCCAATTATAAATACAGACATTTACATAGTCGATGATAGTCTATATGTTATCCCCAATGGACAAGCTGGTGAAATCTGTATAGCAGGAGCAGGGTTAGCGAAAGGATATGTGGAAAGAAGCGATGTGACCAATGCCAGTTTCATTTATTTACCCCAACAGCCCGATACAAGAGTATACCGTACTGGTGATGTTGGTAGACAACTGCCAGATGGTGAATACGAATACTTAGGACGCATTGATAATCAAGTAAAAATACGCGGACATCGGGTCGAGTTGGAAGAAATTGAAACTTGTCTAAATCAATTTAAGGATATTGAGCAGTCGGTTGTTATAATTTTTGAAACAAGCGAAACAGACAAGATGCTTGAAGCGTTCTATACCAGTAAAAAAAATATCCCGTCTCAAGATATTGCAAATTATTTATCGCAAAGCCTCCCGGAATACATGATTCCCGCTATTTTTAAACGAGTTGAAAACTTTATACAAACAGCCAATGGGAAAATAGATCGCAAAAGGGTCTTTGAATGTATAGAAATTAAAGATGATATTGTAACTTCAACAGACGCTTCGTCCGTTGAAATGTCTAATATCCAAAAGCAAGCCTTAGAAGTAATTTCTTCAAACCTTGACACTAAAGTATCAAGTGAAGTTACAATAGATTTGACATTCTCTAGTATTGGCCTCGACTCCATAACATTTATAAAAATAATAGTTGCGTTGGAAAGTGTATTTGATTTTGAATTTGATGATGAAATGCTTTTAATCACCAAGTTTCCGACAATTGGCACGATGATAGATTATGTCCAAAGCAAAATAGAAATAAAGGAATAAGCATATGAAACGAAAAGGAAAATTCGTCAGATTTTTTGTAAAGTACGCTGTAAAAACGCCTATTATTTATCTTGCTATAGTTATAATAGGTGTATCTGCTTTCGTATCTCTTACGCTGACAACAAAAGTACCGATATTTGAAACTTACAGCGGATTTGTGTCCTATACGGATCATACATACTCTATAAAAATAGATAAAGAGATTACAGGCGATGTTTCAACAATATTTCTTTATATTGACAAAAACACAGCCACTTATAGAATTAATGATATCAGCGTGAATGGGAATACCGTGACATTCACTACCAACGATGACGAAGCGATTATGTTGCTACAAACCACTTCAAAGCTCTCTTTTGATGTGCAAATAAGCAGCATGACTCTATTTAGACAGATCTTTTTGAATGGAGGTAAAAATTGATGCAGAAATCATCAGATAAGCCTATCAAACTTAATTATATAACTGCTTTTAAGTATCTAGGGAAATATATGAAAGGTCATAAATTAAGGTTTGTTGCCTTTTATATTGGCTGGCTATTGGATTCAGCCGCCGCCGTTATTGCCCCCATCATTTTTGGAATGATGATCAATGAAATAGTCTATTACAAAGACACAGCAATGTTCATGCGTTTGTCTTTGGTTTTTGTGGTATTAACTATTTTTAATTGCATTATGTATTATCTGATTTATCAGGTATATGCCTATAATTGGATTATGTTTATATTGGGAATAAAGCGCGATGTATTTCAGCATATGTATCATGCAGATGCCCAATATATGTCTAACGCAAACACAGGAGAACTAATCAATAAAGTGCAGTGGTATACCAGCGAATGTATGCATTTAGTTGTACGCAATTTAGTCCACACTGTCAATAATGCTTTAATCGTGATATTTTGTACGATTTACATATTTATTATAAGTTGGCAGGTTGGATTACTAATGTTGGTAATCGTTCCCGTTGCTGTTATCGTATCCATTAAATTCGGCAAAAAGATACGGCATTATGGTGACAAAAGAGTTGAATACTTCAACAGTTATATTGGATGGATATTTGAAATACTAGCAAGCCTTAGAGATATACGCTTTCTTGGGGCTCAAAAGCGTGCGGATCGCAAATTCGTAAAGAACCATAAGAAATTATTCAAGGTTAATATTGACAGTGGTTTATCTTCTATGCACGCACAAAATGTTATCAACGTAGTCAATACATTGATACAAATGGCCATTTTTACATTTATTGCGCTTTTTGCCGCAAATGCAGGTATTACTATTGGCCTCATTGTTGTAATTGTTACATATTTTGGGATGTTAACTTCTAATGTTCAAAATCTTAGCGGCTCTTATTTTGATGCTCAAAATCGTATATCCTACATACAAAATATATATGATTTTATGCACTGCCCTACAGAAGAAAAATGGGGTGGAAAGAATGATCTAATTGTTAAAGATGGAAACATACAAATTGAAAATATAAAATTTGCCTATGACAAAGGCAATAAAGTCTTAGACAACTTATCGTTAAATATAAATCCAGGTGATAGGTTTGCATTGGTCGGGAAAAGCGGTTGTGGGAAAACTACTCTTGCTTATATGTTAATCGGATTTTATATTCCACAAGACGGTACTATTAAAATTGATGGACAGGATCTGAGAGATTGTTCTCTAAAATCTATTCGTAATAACATTGGCATCGTACAGCAGGATGTGTTGATTTTTGATGGGACTATTAAAGAAAATATTCTGCTTGGAAAACCAAATGCCACTGATGATGAAATTATCCTTGCCTGTAAAAATGCTGGAATATACAATTTCATTGAAGAGTTACCAGATGGAATAAATACTGTAATTGGCTCAAATGGCGTTGGTGTTTCTGGCGGCCAAAAACAGCGGATTGCAATAGCACGTATTTATCTAAAAGACCCCAAAATCATTATTTTTGACGAAGCCACTTCTAGTCTTGACAGTGAAACTGAGGAGCAGATTCATGAAGCTTGGAAAAGCATTCTGAGTGGTAGAACTTCTATTATTATAGCTCATAGGCAAAGTTCTGTCATGTTGTGTGAAAAAGCAGCGATTATTGATGACGGGAAGATATGTGAAATTGGGACGCCGAATAATATGGTTCAGAATAGCAAGAATTTTAAGACTTTATTCGCCGTAAAGGAGAGTGAAGGAGATGCTTGATAAAATAAAATACAGAATAACCGTACTTAAAAAATTGCTTCCTTTTTCATCTGGAGTAAAAAGATTCTTTGCTCTCAGTTTACTTGTCAGCGTAATCACAATGGTTCTTGGATTTATAACACCTCTATTCTATAAAATGTTTATTCAAAATGTAGTTTTAAATGGTGATATAAAGTTAATGATTTGGGTAGTTATTGGTTACATTTCAATTCTTGTGGTAAATACGCTTTTAGGTTATATAAAGAACTACTCAAATAACCGTATGATCAACCGTGTGACATTTCGTTCTAAACTCAAAATCTGGCGGCATCTCTTCAAAGAAGATTTCACAAGTTATGAAAATATGAGCATAGGCGATACTAAAATGCGCTTAGAAGACGATATTTCTTGCATAGGAGATTACGCCGATACGCAGACAATTAGCTATCTAATAAATTATGTAACACTAATTGTAGCGCTTGTTCTGATGTTTGTTATTCAATGGGAGTTGACTCTATTTGCAATTGCGATGATTCCAATCACGTTTATCTTAAATCACATAATCAGCAAACGAGAATGGAAGATGCAGGATGCAAATCGCGAGAATGATCAAAAACAGTCAAGTTGGTTAAACACATCTATTCATGGGTGGCGTGAAGTTAGAGCTCTCAATCTACAAAAACACGAAGAACGAGAATTTATCCGATATAATCATAAATTTGCAAATTATTTTATACCTTGGAACAATTATTGGGTTACTCGAGTATTGGTAATACCAAAGATAAAAAATACCTTCATTTTACAGTTTGCACTATATTTTATCGGCGGGTTACTAATAATGGCAAATCAGCTCTCCATTGGTAATTTGTTAGTGTTTGCGGTATATTATAATATGCTGTCTGGCGCGGTAAATACCGTTTCTCAGAACGATGCGGACTTACAAAGTAACCGTTTTAAAAGCGATCGACTTGTTACCGAGCTTGAAAAAACAGAGATAGTATCAGATCGGAAAAATCTTATTCCTGATGACTCCAACGAAATCATATTTACTGATGTGAGATTTACATATCCAAATTCAGATAACGAAGTTATACATAAATTGAGTTTAGTTATTAGTAAAGGCGAACGTGTAGCAATTACAGGGAAAAGCGGCATCGGCAAAACAACAGTGTTGAAATTAATTACTGGCATGGTTACTCCGACGAGTGGTAGTGTATTGTTTGGAAACGTAAATTTAAAAGATATTGATATGGCTGCAATGCATAAACGAATTGGATTTGTTATGCAAGAAAACATGTTATTTAACGATACCATTCGTGAAAATCTTTTATACGGGAAAGAAAATGCCACAGATAATGAATTAGTGGAGGCTTGTAAAAAAGCATATATCAATGATTTTATTAATAACTTGCCTGATGGTTTTGATACAATCATTGGAGAACGAGGAATTAAATTATCCGGAGGTCAACGCCAAAGGATTGTGCTTGCCCGATTGTTCCTCCGCAATGTACAAGTTTTTATTTTTGATGAAGCAACCAGCGCATTAGATCAATATAGTGAAAACATTGTGCATGATGCAATTCGAAGCATAGCTGAGGATAAAACCATAATTGTAGTGGCGCATAGAGCATCATCAATCAGTTTATGTGATCGAAAGATTGAAATGGATAAGTTATAGTGTCTGAGATTTAGATTATCGTTTATGGAAAATACAGTATCAGAGGTGTTGAGTTTATGTTTTATTTAGTGCGACATGGCGAAGCAAATTATTCCGAAAAGGGATCAAAAATCTTTAAAGGATATGGGGAAAATTTTGCTCCTTTAACAGACAAGGGTATAAATCAAGCAAAAGAATTAGCAAAAGACTTAAGGCTACGGAATTCTGATATTATTATATCATCGCCATATACGCGAGCAGTACAGACGGCAGCAATACTTTCTAAAGAATTATGTATTGATATTATCATAGAAACAAATTTATATGAGTGGTTAGCAGATAAAAATTTTAATTGTTTGAATACTGATATGACCGAAAAGTATTTTAAAGAATTTATTAATTGTAATGGAGACTATCCAAATGGTGTTAAAAGATCTTGGGAGGATAACCTGGGGTTAAAAAAGAGGCTTTTAGAGAGCCTCGAAAAATACAAATCATTTTCAAAAGTAATTGTTGTTACGCACGGATTTTTAATTCATTCAGTATTTCAAGACCGCTGGCTTGAAATACTGAAATAGTTGAATATAATATGTGAATACCAACGACGAATACCCAAGTATTCACGGTTTCGCCAAACCCCGATGCGAAAAATAAAAGAAAATGAGTCTTTTAAGGAGTGCTATGAATGTTCGAGGTTAGCTTAACTGACTTACAGAAACCCCAAAAAAACCAGTAAAATAGAGGGCACTGAAAAAGTCAAAAAAAGCTTATGTATTGTGAATTATTTTCGCTGTTCTGCAGACCAGTGATATCAAGGCTTCTCAGATAGGCGAAAAATTAAATCGCCAGACTTTTTATGTAAAAACAGTAATTTTCATGAGAAAAATGTAAGCGATGAATAACTTACCATATTGTATAATTATCCCCTGGTATCCAAAGTCCTAAATTGGCAGTGGTTCATGCTTTTCCGCGGTTATATTTTCAACATCAATCAGACCCGTGCAGTGTTCCTTCATGAAATCACTCCATGGAAGCAGCTGTTCTATACCTTTGGGCTCATTTTTGTAGTCCGCCATATAAAGAAGTATCATGTAAAGATTATAGTCGAGAACCATCAAAGACGGAAGAGTGATATCGCTGATGCACAAATACCTGAATGCAGGAGTACTGGACAAAGGAGTTTTTGCAAAGACAGAGGACGGTTTTCCGCAGGGTTCATTATCCCGACTTTATGATTATGATCCTGAATTCCAACAGATATTCGCTGTATTTAGAAAAAACGTCATATAAAGTGTAAGTATTGGATTGCATTTTTATACTAATCAGATGATAAGTATGTTATCTTGGCAGCAAAAGGGGATAAAGTGCGTCTTGTCCCTTTGATGCAGAAGACGGTAGAATATCATCTACAGTGGCGATTGTACTTTTTTCAATTTGTAAGAAAGGGTATATATGGATCAAAAGAGGGTACTATTCATTAGGAATCCATTTATTAGGGCTTATCAGGATTATGCTTTTCCAATGTCAACAATGGAAAACGACATAAGTGCTAATGCATGGATTTTTTCAAACGTTATACAACTATACTATTCGTTGGAGCAAAAAGTTCCGCTCACTTATTTTTATGAGGGAATCACAAGTAATCCAAGTAAATATATTCCGATATTTGATAAACAAAGCTTTAATATAAAAACAATATCAAATAATACCATAGATATCATAGATTTAATTATGTATTGCCTCAATGATGGATATTATTTTACCACCACAGTTGACGAATTTTATATACCGAATAGAGTAGTGTATAATAAGACCCATTTTAGTCACGGCATTATGGTATACGGTTATGATCCGAAAGCGCAAGTATTGTATACAGCAGGATATGATGTAACAAATCACTATAAGTTTCCCAATGAGGTATCTTTTGAAGCATTCAAAAAGGCGTTTAAGAACAATGGTCGTCCAGAAGAGAATATATTTATATTTAAGAGAAATAATAAAACATACGAATTCGATTGCCTGCAGGTGCGTGAATTACTTAGTGATTATTTACATTCGAAAAATACTTCAACTAGATTAAGCATTTTACAAAACCCGTTGGAAGGTTACAAATTTGGGATTTCTGTGTATACATATTTAAAAGAGCTTATTTATAATCATAAGGCTGGGTATAAACGGGTAGATTGGCGTCCATTCTATGTTATCTGGGAGCATAAAAAATGTATGATTGAACGGATTAAGTATATGTACAATACCAAGCATTTATTACATGCAGATACATTGTATCAACAATTTATTAATATTGAAAAATGTGCCAGAATAATATTGGATTTATACATTAAATATAGTATTACATTAAATATAGAGATATTGGATAGAGTTAATTCACATATAGATAACTTGATTATATCTGAAAAAAAAGCACTTGAGCTTTTTATCAGTTTAATTGTGGAGTAAATAAGTTTTTTACTGGTGTTTAGAATAATCAGATTGTGGTCGGATTATTTAATAATATATGTTACCTGCGTAACTTACCGGAAATGCCATACGAGACTGCCACTTGGGTGTATGGCCGTAGCGTAAATCTGAACAGTCACATCGTGTTTGAGAAGAATTATTATTCCTGCCCTTACCAGTATGTTGGTAAGAAGGCTGACCTCAAAGTAACTGACAGCAATGTGGAGATTTATGTGGGAGGCCAACGGGTATCCACTCATAACCGTTTCCCGGAATACTGTTTTCTGTCAAGTACTTTTCCTAGAAAAACCGTCAGAATTCCCTGCTTTCATCAAGGGATTTTCCCTACTTTGGGCGGGCACTTAATTAGGTATCTCTGCGCATGAGGGCATGCTCCATTCGGTAGCTTTTGCCGTCAATATCAACAAATGTCCATGGTGAACGAGCAGGTCGATCATGGCCGCTGCCATCTGAACATCCGTAAATATCCCTCCCCATTTAGAGAATTCCAGATTTGTGGTGAGGATCAGGCTCTTACTTTCGTAGCTGTCGGATATTACACGGAACAATAGCTGGGAACCGTCTTTATCAATGGGGACATATCCCCATTCATCCAGAATCAGCAGGTCGAGGCTGCGCAGGTCTCTCAGAAGGCGCTCTAAGGTGCCATTTTTTCGTGCCGTTGCAAGCTTCAGTACCAGCTCTGTCACCGGATAAAACTTTGTCGTATATCCGAGGTTACAGGCTTTTACACCGTAAACGTCAAACCACTCGCCTTGGCATTTTGTATATTTCGTTGACCAAAACCACCTTGCACGGGCAAAGAAGCCACTTTGCACGGATGAGAAACCACCTATCACGGACGTCAGGCCTGGTCACGAAATATCAAGGGGATCATTGTAGAGG
>Ga0153972_1000018_pt1 | contig 52121 bp, 41 predicted proteins | sample TSGA056MetaG_FD_104732 | JGI IMG/M metagenome (GOLD analysis project Ga0153972, IMG submission 104732) | Attine ant fungus gardens microbial communities from Georgia, USA - TSGA056 MetaG | ecosystem: Host-associated > Fungi > Mycelium > Unclassified | place: USA: Georgia, George L Smith State...
AAAAATTCGCTATTATTTCTCATGCTTAGTTCTATCCAAAATTCCTTCCCATACTAATTTCTACTTGCCGTTCCATTGTGGAATTTGCTTTGGGAATTAACCAAATTAGACAAAACATTTCAAAATGTTGACAACTTCATGTCACATATGCTATTATTTTAGACATAAATTTGGAATAGGAGAGATATTTATGAAGAAAAAAACGCTTTCATTGTTCTTAGCAATCGCTCTAATCGTTTCCCTGCTTGTCCTGCCTGTCAACGCGGCAGATGACAGCGACTTCAAGCTGACGCTTGTGCACACAAACGACGTGCACTCCAATGTTGACATTGAGCCATATGTAAAGGGCTATGCTGACGCGCTCAAGGCCAAGGGCGAAAATGTGGTTCTCATTTCGGCCGGCGACGCATTTGCCGGAACCTCCTTTGCTTCTTTGTCGGAAGGACAGGATGTCGCAACAGTTATGAACATGGTCGGATACGAAATGATGGCCATAGGAAACCATGAGCAGGCGATGAGCGCGTCCGCCCTTAAGGCGGTTGACAAGGCGACAAACTTCCCGTTCCTGGGCGCCAATGCTTATGATGCCCTTCGTGAAACCGTTGACGTTCACGATTACGTCATTAAAGAGGTTGAAGGCGTAAAAATCGCCTTCATCGGACTTACAATCGGAAATGACCAGAAGGAAACAGGCGCCGAGCTTGTCGCAGCCGCCGAAAAAGCGCGAGATAGCGCAAAAGCCGAGGGCGCGACAGTTTTCGTCGGTGTTTTCCACCTTGGAATCACTGCGGACAATGAAGAACTCCGCAGCACCTATGTCGCAAAAAACTGCCAATGGCTAACAGCCGTCATTGACGGCCACAGCCACTCGGCTCTTGAAAGCGGCATGACCGAGGGCGATGTCTTAATTGCCCAGACGGGCGAATATGGCAACAACATCGGTGTTGTGGAGCTTTATTTCAAGGACGGCAAGGTCACAAATAAATCTGCGAGCCTTATTGCGATCAAGGGCGCTGAAAGCACCTGCGGCATCACACCCGATGCAAAGGTTAAAGCATTTATCAAGAAAGTTTCAGACGAAAACAGCATCTATCTTAACGAGGTTCTCGCCACCCTTCCCGTCGCGCTTGACGGCGAACGCGCAACAAACCGTGCCGTTGAAACCCTGTTCGGTGATTTGCTTACAGATTCAATGCGCAAGGCCACAGAGGCCGACTTTGCACTGGTTTCGGGCTTTTATATCAGAGCCTCCGCAGATGCGGGCAAGCTGACCCGTGAAACCTTCCTGACAATGATCCTGGGCTACGGCACAAAGATTCACCTGTCCGAAATAACAGGCGCCGACCTTATAGCCCTGATTGAAACCTCCCTATCCGCCCAGCCTGAGGTTTCAAGCCATTTCAAACAGGTTTCGGGTATGCGCATCACCTATGACGAAACCAAGGAGGCAGGCAGCCGCATTGTCACAATAACCGACCTTGAAGGCAACGCCATTGACAAGGAAAAAACCTATACCGTCGCATCGACAGACAAGGAGATTGAGCTCATTTTCGGCGAAGATGCCGTGCTCGATAAGAACTATAAGCTTTCCGACAAGACTATTGATGAAACCTTCCTTGCCTATCTAAACGATAAAAGCACCGTTTGGGAAACCGACGGCCGCATCAAGTCTGTGAATCTGACCTTCACGGACGTTGCCGCCTCAGACTGGTACTATGGCGCTGTTAAGTTCGTCTCTGAAAACAAAATAATGAACGGCACGGGCGCCAAAAGCTTTGACCCCGGCATGAACCTTAACCGTGCAATGATGGTTCAGGTGCTGTACAATCTTGAGGGCAAGCCGTCCGTCTCCGCCAAGGCGGATTTTAGCGACGTCGCGGCGGACGCATGGTATGCGGATGCAGTCGCATGGGCATCTGCAAATGGTATTGTAAACGGCGTCGGCGACAAAAAGTTTGCTCCCCAGACAAACATCTCAAGGGAAGAGATGGCAACAATTCTTCATAGATACTGCCAGTACAAGGAAATAGAGCTAAAATCAATCCGTGAGGATGGCGCTTTTGCTGATGCGGATATAATCAGCAGCTGGGCAGCGGAAGCGGTCGCCTCAATGTATGCCGCTGAAATTATTAACGGCAAAGGCGAAGGCATTTTCGACCCGTCCGGCAATGCCACAAGAGCTGAGGTTGCAACCCTGTTCATGAATTTTATGGAAGCGGCGGCATAACGCCGCCTAAGACTTAAAAACAAAGAGCCTTGAAGCAAAAAACTTCAAGGCTCTCTGTTTTTTTAGTGATTCGTGCTACTTGTGCGTTAGCCGATGAACAGCTGGCACCAGTAGTTGCCGCTTTCGGTGTAGCCAATGCCCATTTGAGTGTAGTTCGCGCTCAGAATGTTGGCACGGTGTCCTGCGGAGTTCATCCATGCAGTGACAACCGCACTTGGGGTTTTGTAACCGTAAGCGATATTCTCACCGGCTGATCTGTAGGATATACCGAATATAGCCATCATATTCGATAGACCGCCGTAGGTGGGACTAGTGTGGTCGAAATAGTTGAGGCTTTGCATGTCATCCGCCTTTGCCTGCGCGGCGCTGCAAACATCCTCGGAGAGTGTAAGGGCGTTCAGGCCGTATGCGGCACGCTCGGCGTTTACAAGCTCAAGAACCTCGGTTGCAAACTCGCTGAACTCGGTTTCCTCGCCTGAATCGGGAGTTACCGAAGCGTCGGGCGTTTCCGAAGCATCTGGAGTAACGGAAGTATCGGGATCGCTGACCTCGTATGTACCGCAAGGTGTGCAGACAATCCAGCCGCCGCAGCTATAATAACAAGTGTACTGCACATTAAGGCATGAGGAATACACATTGCAATTGGCGGAAGTGTCGCAGTAATTGGCGGAAGTGTCGCACACGCTATATCCACAAGTGTTTGCGTATGCGGGAACCTGCGGTGTGGCGCACGCTGCGTTCGCTCCAATAGAGAGCGAGGATGCCATCAGTGCTGCAAGAGCACCTGCTACTATTTTTTTCTTCATTTTTCAAAACCTGCCTTTCATAAGATGCCCCCATTTTATCCCTCCCAACCTCGATTTCAAGCGGAAAAACTTGGCCCTTGACAACTTATTGGCGAATTTTGCCAATCCAATTTGCAAGGCAAAAACCTTTACACCTAAATAATTCCAAATAGCCCTTTCTTTGCTGTTACAGGCAAACGCAGGGCAAAAGCATGACAAAAAAATGGAATGGGAAAGAATCTAATCCTTCCCATTCCGTACTAATATTTGCCAAGGCGCACTGCCGAAGCGCTCCGCCACTATTTGGGTTTTTACCCAGTTGTTTCCGATGTCATCGCCTCGATGCAGTCGGCGTAATACCCGCAATCGGCGCTTTGGGCAATTTCTAGGTTCTCAAAAACGCTCTTTTTTGCTTCGAAGCCAACTTTATCAGCAAGGGTTTTCAGAAGCGCCAGACTATCCATGCCGCCTGAAATCGCCTTTTGGAAGCTCTGCTTTGCGCCAAACTGGCTGACGTACGTTCCGCCGGTTTCGGCAAATGAGCCAAGCGGCAAAACGATATGCGCGCACTTTGTTGTCTCGGTTTCGAACTGGTCAAAGGCGATGACGAGCGTTGCGTCGCCGATCAGCCGCCTTGCCCTTTCGTCACCGCAGCCAACGGGGTCCTCGCCATATATGATAACGGTGTCAACCTTCCCATCGGGGATGACGGGACAGGAGAGATTGAGTATCTCGCCAACTCCACGGCTGTTGCATCGTCCCGAAGGGACGAAAATCTTGCAAGCTGTCCCCTCGCATGCTTTTGCGATTGCTTGTGCATCGGCAAGGTTGGGGTTTGCCCCGAACAGAACAACAGGCGCCTGCCCGCTTTTCATCATAAGCTCTACAATTTTGCCCATTCCCGTAATCTCCGCCATAGAAGTTCCCTGCCGTATCTTACGCCGGATTAGGGTTTGAACGTTCGACGTGCCTTTAAGCACCTCAAGCCCCATGTTGAGGAACAGATCGGCTTTTTGGAGCTCCCCGAAGCTTTTTACCATAACATCGCCGAAGCGCAAATAGGCTGCCGCCGCCTCGTATCTCACGCCGAAGCTTGAAATTTGCTTTGTTCCGAGGAACGAGGCAAGCCCCGAAAGATAGTCGCATTCCTCAGTGCAGCTTCTGCCGCCAATGTAAACGGCGGAGCTGCCCCTTGCGTTCTTAAGCGCAACGCTTGCGACGGCGATCGCAGAATCAATGTCGGTTTTCTTGCCGCCGACAATTGCGGTTTTAAGCCGGTTTTCCGATGCAATGTAGCCATGCTTAAAGCGCCCGCGCTCGCACAAATTGCCGCCGTTATGACCTTTTTTTGTATCGCTTGTCACACGCACGAGCTTGCCGCCAACGGTCCGAAGCTCCAAAACGCAGCCCGCGCCGCAGAAAGAGCAGACGGCGTCTGTTACCGTTTCATCAAACGGGCCCGCCTTATTGAGCTCGGTTTTTTCGGTCAGCGCACCGACAGGACAGGCTGAAACGCACTGTCCGCAGCGTATGCAGGATTTTTCCTCGCCAAACGGCACGCCGAAGCTTGGCTCGATCTGCGTATCAAAGCCCCTGCCGACAATTCCGAGCGACCCGACGCCCTGAACCTCCGTGCAGATGCGCACGCAGCGGGTACAGGAGATGCACTTGTTGGCATCCCGAACGATGTAGGGGTGGGAAAAATCAATAAAGTGCTTTTTATTTTCGCCCGAATAGGCGCTCTGGGAGCATTCATACTCGGTGGCATATTCCCGGAGCTTGCATTCGGCGTTATCCTTGCAGCCGCAGCCCAAGCAGCGGCTTGCCTCGTCAACCGCCTGCTGCTGCGAGTATCCAAGCTCAACCTCGTTGAAGTTATGCTCACGCTCAAGATAGCCAAGCTCGGGCATCTCGTTTTTGTCCTTTGTCACGACGTTTTTATATTCGCCCTTGTCCACTCCGAAAATGCTCGGCGCTTTGACGTGGCAATATTTTGCCTTTGGCTTTGTCAGCTTTTCTCCGGAGAGATATCTGTCAATTGAGATCGCCGCCCTGTGACCTGCGGCAATTGCCTTTATCGCCGTTTGCGGGCCTGTTACAACGTCGCCGCCTGCGAAAACGCCTTGGATATTCGTTGTCATAAGCTCCTCGTCGATGACAATTTTGTTGCCCTCGACCCCAAGGGCGAAGTCCTCGGACACGAAACTTAAATCCTGCGTTTGGCCTGCCGCGGCAATTATGAAATCGACCTGCTGCTTGTATTTTGCGCCCTCAATCAAGATGGTCTGCCGGCGGCCGTTTTTGTCCGCCTGCCCGATATCCATGTGCTGCATAGTAACGTCCAGACTGCCGTCGGGGGCAAGCTGAACCTTGGCAGGCGTTACAAGAGTGACAATTTTAACGCCCTCAAACGCTGCCTCTGTGACCTCAATCCTATGAGCCGGCATCTCCGCCTTGGTGCGGCGGTAAACCATCCAAACCTCTTTGGCGCCAAGCCTCACAGCGGTTCTGGCAGCGTCCGCCGCCGTGTTTCCGCCTCCAACGACCATTATACGCTTGCCGTTCAAATCGGGGTTTTTTCCAAGCCCGACAAGTCCCATGAAGTCGATTCCCCTCAGGATTCTTGGCAGCTTATCCTCATCCGGAACGCCTATGCCGACTCCGCGCTGGGAACCAACACCAAGATAAACTGCGCCAAAGCCCTCGTTTTTAAGGCTTTTCCACGTTACATCAAGCCCGAAATAAACTCCGTACTTAATCGTAACCCCAAGGCTTTCTATTGTCTTGATTTCTTTATCCAGCATATTTCGGGGCAGTCTGAACGCCGGAATGCCGTATCTCAGCATTCCGCCCGCCTCAGGCCTTTTTTCGAAAATTGTTACCTCGTGGCCTTGCTCCGCTAAGAACCAAGCCGCCGAAAGTCCCGAAGGGCCCGCGCCGATAACGGCAACCTTCTTGCCTGTTTTAAGTCCTATTCCGGGCAGATACGGCGTCTCCTGCGCAACGTCAAGATCGGCGACAAAGCGCTTCAGATAGTCGATTCCGATTGCCTCGTCAACAAGCCGCCTGCGGCACTGATCCTCACACTGGCGGGTGCAGATTCTGCCGCACACAACTGGAAGGGGATTCTGCTTTTTGATTAGCGCAAGGGCCTCTTCAAAATCGCCGTTCGCAATGTGGGCTATGTAGCCCTGAATGTCGATATGCGCAGGGCAGGCCATGCTGCATGGAGCAACGCAGTCTCCGTGATGGTCGCTTAGCATAAGCTCAACGGCCGTTTTTCGCTGTTTGGTAAGCGCCTTGGACCGGGTTCCTATAACCATGCCGTCTGTCACCATGCTGCTGCATGACAGCGGATTGCCCCGTGCGCCCTCAATTTCGACCCTGCACATCAGGCAGCCCCCGTATGGCGTCAGCCTGTCATCATGGCAAAGGGTAGGTATGTCCGCTCCAACCGACCTGCACGCTGAAAGCACAGTTTGGTTTTCTAAGACCTCGTAATTTTTGCCGTCTACATTTATATTAATCAAATCCGCACCTCCTTACTGCACCAAAATTGCGCCAAACCTGCATCTATCAAGGCAGGTGCCGCATTTTGTGCATTTTTCCGTGTCGATTATGTGCTTTTCCTTCATAGCGCCCGTGATGGCGCCGGCAGGACAGGCACGGGAGCACGCCGTGCAGCCTGTGCACTTTTCCTCGTCGATAGAATAATTGATGAGCGACGTGCAGGCGCAGGCGGAGCATTTTTTCTGGTAAATATGCTCGTAGTATTCGTTTTTGAAGTATTTTATCGTTGTAAGTACCGGGTTTGGGGCGGTTTGTCCAAGTCCGCACAGGGCATTTTCCTTGACCTGCATAGCCAGCTCCTCAAGCCGCTGGACGTCGTCCGCCTCCCCCTCGCCATTCGTGATTCGGGTGAGGATTTCGAGCATTCTCGTTGTGCCGATGCGGCAAAATGTGCATTTTCCGCAGGATTCATCCTGCGTGAACGCAAGAAAATATTTCGCCAAATCGACCATGCAGCTTGTTTCGTCAAGCACGATAACACCGCCGGAGCCGACGATTGCGCCCGTTTGGCTCAGTGCTGCATAGCCAATTTCGGTGTCCAGCTTTTCTTCGGGCAGGCAGCCGCCCGAAGGGCCGCCCATCTGCACCGCTTTAAAACCCTTTCCGCCACGCACTCCGCCGCCGACTTCGAAAATCAGGTCACGCACGGTCATGCCAAACGGCACCTCGTAAAGTCCGCCGTTTTGCACCTTGCCCGCAAGGGCAAAAACCTTTGTGCCGGCAGATTCATCTGTCCCGTGGGCGGCGTAAGCGGCCGCTCCATTATTCATCACAAACGCTGCCGCCGCAAGCGTTTCAACGTTGTTTATATTGCTCGGCTTGCCGAAAAGTCCACGCTCAGCCGGATAGGGCGGTCTGATTCTCGGCATTCCGCGGCCGCCTTCAATTGAGGCGATCATCGCCGTTTCCTCACCGCAGACAAATGCGCCTGCGCCCTGCTTGATTTCAATAGTAAAATCAAAGCCGGAATCAAAAATATCCTTGCCCAAAATGCCGTTTTCCGCCGCCTGCTTTATGGCGGCGCCCAGCCTTTTAACAGCAAGCGGATATTCGGCCCGAACATAGATTATTCCACGACCCGCGCCAACCGCAAAGCCTGCAATTGCAAGCCCTTCAATAACCGCGTGAGGGTCGCTTTCGAGAATGCTCCTGTCCATGAACGCGCCAGGGTCGCCCTCGTCTGCGTTGCATATAACGAATTTTTCGTCGCCCTTTGACGCGCGGGCAAGCGACCATTTCACGCCCGTAGGGAAACCTGCTCCGCCGCGTCCACGCAGCCCCGATGCCTTCATCGTTTCGATAACCTCGTCAGGGGTCATCGCAAGAGCATTCTTAAGCCCCTCATAAGCGCCCAAGGCCATTGCCTCGTCTAAGCTTTCGGGATCAATTTCGCCGCAGCGGGCCAAAATCAGCCGCTCCTGCCTTGAAAAGCCGTTTGAAACCAGGTATTTTGAAATTTCACGGGAGAACTGAGCGTGGGAATTATAGATTTCCGCCGCCGTTTTTTCGGTTACGTTTCCATATAAAAACCGCTTGCCCTCGTCATCATAAACTTCAATGAGCGGCTCAAGATAGCAAAGGCCAAGACAGCCTGCCTTGCAGATTTGGACGTCTTCCGCCGCAAGGGATGAAAGCGCGTCATAAACCTTTTGCGCTCCTGCCGCAATTGAGCAGCTTGCAAGTCCAACCTTAATTTTCAACGTCTGCCACCTCCCTGTCACGAATTTCGCGCACAATTTTGCGGGCCTTGTCCGGCGTTAAGCCGCCATAAATTTCATCACCGATTGCCATAACGGGCGCAAGGCTGCAACAGCCAAGGCACATTGCCTTTTCAATTGAAAACAGGCCGTCGGGCGTAACCTCGTCCATTCCGACGGAAAGCTCATCGCACAGCGCATCGGCAATGCGCTGTGCCCCGTTTACGTGGCAGGCTGTTCCAAAGCAGATGCGAATGAGATTTTTGCCAAGCGGCGATGTGCGAAACTGAGAATAAAAGGTTACGACGCCACGAATTTTGCTTGCGAAAACGCCGGTGCGCTCGCTAAGCCATAAAATCACGTCGTCGGAGATGTATCCAAATTCATCCTGAAGGGCTTGCAGCATCGGAATTATCAGGCTTGCGTCATTGCCGGTTTCACTTAAAGCGGCCTCGAACCTGTCGTAAGTCTTGCCGCAATCGACACCGTATTTTTCGTTCATCAAAAAAACCTCCTTGACACTAACTACTTCAATTTTCAGGCATAAAAGCATTAAAGTCAAGCGTTATAAAACTAACAATCCTGTCAGAAAAATAACAATGCCGCGCTCTATCGCCATGCTGATACCAAGGCATCAAATTATGCCTGCGTTCCCTTGCAACAGGTCAAATTATAATGTATAATATTCCTACAGATTTTGGAGCAAATACCATACGCCGGCGGCGTTACTTAAAACTTGAAAAATTTTGAACAGGAAAAGGAGCTTTTGTTTATGAGACTTGTTACACGTTCCGATTTTGACGGACTTGCCTGCGGCGCACTTTTGAAAGAGGCCGGCATTATAGACAGCTGGAAATTTGCCCACCCAAAGGATTTGCAGGACGGCCTTGTCGAGGTTGACGAAAATGACTGCCTTGCTAACGTTCCATATGTTGAGGGCTGCGGTCTGTGGTTTGACCACCACTCCAGCGAGCATGAGCGCGGCGCGCTTGAGGGAAAATACAATGGCGAAAGCCGGATCGCCCCCTCCTGCGCCAGAATCATATACGAATACTATGGCGGAAAGGAACGCTTTCCCCAGTTTGACGATATGATGGAGGCCGTGGACAAGGTCGATTCCGCAAACCTTACAATTGACGAGGTTCTTCACCCAAGCGGCTGGATTCTTATAGGATTTCTTATGGATCCGAGAACCGGCCTTGGCAGATGGCGACAGTTCACAATTTCAAACTATCAGCTTATGGAAAAGCTTGTTGATGCCTGCCGCACAATGAGCACAACCGAGCTTTTGGCTCTGCCCGACATTGTCGAGCGCATTGAGGTATACAACGAGCAGACCGAAAAATTCATCGAAATGGTCGGCAAATACACCCGCACCGAGGGCAATGTTATCATTTCCGACCTGCGCGGGGTTGACCCGATCTACACGGGAAACCGCTTTTTGGTATATAGCCTTTATCCCGAACAGAACATTTCCGCATGGATTGTAAGCGGACGTGACGGAATAGGCTGCAGCGCAGCGGTTGGCTACAGCATCATTAACCGCACAAGCGATGTTAACGTCGGCAGCCTGATGCTTAAATACAACGGAGGCGGCCACAAGGCGGTCGGCACCTGCCAGTTTTCGGGCGAGGACATGGCCGAAGAGCTTCCAAAAATGCTCAAGGAGCTATGCGACCTTTCAAATAGCTGACAAAACCGCGGATTTGCGCCCGCAGCCCTTTTGTCCCGGCTTTGTATCCTGCGCAGAAAAGAACGCTATTAAAAACCCTTGCTTCTCACTTTTTTGCGGAAGCAAGGGTTTACCAATTTCATGAGATAATTTGAAATATTTAGTCAATCCCGAAACCCCAAGATGTGCAACCTTAACAATCAGAATATAACAACATATGCCCTTTTTTAAAAAGACGCCAAACTTCGTTGTTTTTGGAAATTGCCATTTTTTTTTGGGGATTGTTGTGGTAGAATTGGTTTCAGAACGAAAAAAAGGAGCGGCATCATGATTAAGACACTTAAAGCTCACCTTTCCAGCCTTGCCGGCGGCGCATTCATCGGTCTTGCAGGACATCTTTCGGTAATTGCCTCTTGCAATTTTGAAAACGCCTCGGCTGCAAGCCTTATCGCGTCGATAGTTTTTTGTATTGGACTGCTTCTGGTTTTTCTCACAGGAAGCAAACTTTTCACAGGGCAGATTATACGCTATCAGGGTTGCGAAAGCCTTAAGGACGTCCTGAATGTTTCGGGCAGCCTTGTGATTAGCTTTATAGGCAACCTTATCGGCTCCGTTGCGCTTGTGATGCTTTTCTATCACGGTCTGCCCAAGATTGCAAACACCACCTCCGCACTCATGGCGGCAACCGCGGCAATCAAGTGCGCGCAGGCTCCTTTTCAGGCGTTTTTATCCGCCATCATCTGCAATATGTGCGTTCTGGGCGCCGTTGCACTGCGCCAGAGGGGAACACACATGGTCGCTTCGCTTCTGCCCGTTGCGGCATTTGTAATGCTTGGCGCTGAGCACATTGTTGCCGACTTCACCTATTTTTCATACGGCATTATGTATAAAACGGTTGATTTTGCTACGGTTTTGCCGTTTGCCGCTTGCGTTGCGCTTGGAAATCTTGTTGGCGGTCTTGTAATTGTAATGGTTTGCCGCCATTCCGGCAAGCAAAATGCAAGGTAGGCGCTACGGGTTCGGCGACCTGAAACCGCATTCAAAAAATCGGAGGGCAAGGCATGATAGACACGATTCTATGGGACGTTGACGCAACGCTTTTAAACTTCGAAAAGGCGGAATCTTACGCTATTCGCAAATGCTTCGAGGGTTTCGGCTTTGGCGAGTGCACCGACGAAATGCTTGCCTCGTATTCTGCCGTCAACTCAGCCTATTGGCGGCGCTTGGAGCTGGGAGAGCTTAGCAAGGCGCAGGTTTTATCGGGCAGGTTCTTAGAATTTTTCCAAAGCTATGGTATTCCAACGGACAAGGTTTCGGATTTTAACCTTTCTTATCAGGTTCACTTGGGCGACGAAGTCTTTTTTAACGACAACGCACTGCATGTTCTAAATGCCCTGAAGGGCAGGGTCAGGCAATATGCCGTTACAAACGGCACAAAGCTTGCGCAGGACAGAAAGCTTGAGCGCTCCGGCATTGCCAAAATAATGGACGGCATATTCATTTCCGAGGTCGTCGGCGCAGAAAAGCCGAGCCGTGACTTTTTCCGAAGCGTCTGGCAGGATATAGGCCGGTACGACCCCTGCGCAACTATGATTGTCGGCGACAGTCTTACAAGTGACATGCAGGGCGGCAACAACGAGGGCATAATTTGCTGCTGGTACAACCCGCAGGGCAAGCCAAACGCCACACCGCTCAAAATTGACTACGAAATACCATGCCTTGACGAGGTTATCAGGATAGTCGGCTGAACATGCAAAGCGCAGCCGCAGGGCCGGGAGCATTAAAAAACGGGAAAGCCGATGGCCTTCCCGTTTTCGTTTGAATTTTAAGTGATTAAGACGTAAGCTGCCTTCTCAGCCTAACCGTCTGGCGCGAACCGTCAGACGTCGCCGCAGCCGCTGTATGAAAGTGCGCTGTCAATCAGCTTGACAAGCTCCCAAACGCTTCTGAAACTGGCGCTTTGATCCTTATTTACCCAGTCGAGCGAGCCTTGCCATGTTGAGTTTTGCCTGAATAGAACTGAAATTCTGAAGATTGCGATCACTTCTTTATCGCCCAGCTCCGCCGTGTGCTGCTTTTCGTTCGGCTTTGTTTCGGAAAATGATCTTAAATCCATTGATTGCTGGGGATAGTTAAGCCCGTCCTGAATATTCTCGATAAGTGTAAGGACTTCGAACAAGCCGGTAAAGCTCATTCTTTCCGAATAAAACGATGAGATGAGGTATCCGCAGGGGACCTTATTTTCGTATGAGACGAGCCGTATTTCGGTTGTTTTCATAGAATGTGGAACAAAGTTTGCAAATTTCAAATAAACGCACCTCGTAAAACAATTTTTAATCGCAGTATTTCATTTATAGAAAAATGAATTATGTTAACTTGAAATAAAAATATAGTTTGCAATTTCTACCATGATGTGTATAATGTAATGTGTCTCACTTGTACCGGAAAAAATATAGATTTTGTAAATATGTACAAGCAGTATGATTGTATATTATATGTGCATATTTGTCAATCAATAAAACAAGGTGGTTTTCTAATGGAAGATACTCAAATCTTCTTATCAATAAAATCATTCGGCGGATGCTCAATCTCCGCCTTTAAAGCCGGTTCTCCAAAAGCCGCAATTAGGATTACGGAGAACGATAAGCGAAGCGTAAAACTTTGGGCATTGATCGAATACCTGATTTTTTCGGGGAAGGCCGACGCTTCCTCGGAGGAGCTTGTCAGCCTTATGTGGCCTGACAAAAATGTTCCCGATGACCCCATTGCGGCTTTGCGGGTTTTGGTGCATCGTGCCAGAAACGAGCTTAACCGTCTTGAGCTTTTTAGTGGCTCAAGCCTGATAAAAAGCAAAAACAAGGGCTACGGCTTTGAGCGCTTGCCCGGCGTGATAATTGACACTGAGGAGTTCATAAAACTTTGCGATTTGTCTAAAACCGGTACGCTTGTTCAGCAGCTTGAATGCCTTATGCAGGCTGCGTCAATTTATCAGGGACGCTTTCTGCCAAACAGCCTGTCCGAGCATTGGGTCATAACGCTTGACTCATATTATCATATGCGCTATGCCGAGGTTTGCGTCCGTGCGTGCGAAATTCTGAACTCCTTTGGCAGATACCGGGACATAATAATCCTTGGCAAGAGCGCTGTTACAATTGACCCGTATTTTGAGCAAATGCACACCGCAATCATCAGCGCAATGGGCTCGCTTGGACTATACCGCGAGGCTTCGGACTACTACGACAGGATAGCCGCCATGTTCATGAAGGAGTTTGCCGTAACCCCGTCCGCAGAAATGGTTGCTGCAAAAAAGGCGGTTGACGAAAGACTTCCCTTGCAAAAAGCCGAGGTAGGCATAATAAGAGATACTCTTATTGAGGACGATCCAAGCGGTGCGCTTCAGGTTTCCGTAAACACATTCAAGCAAATCTGCAAGCTGAAGCTCCGTGAAATCGCCCGTACAGGGCAGGCAATTCAGCTTGTGCTTATCACCTTAAACGAGGACCCGAATGCCAAGCTTGATTTGAAAACCCTGCTTGCGATTACAATCGCAGACCGTCTTCGTGCCGACGATTTGTTCACAAGCGTCAACGAAAACCAATATCTGCTGCTCTTGCAGTCAACTACATATGAAAACGCCGGCGGAGTACTTAAAAGAATCCACGAAAGCTTTTTGTCCATGGCAGGAAGGCCGTCGCCGGAATTCCAATATTCCATCCTCCCCTTCGCTCCCCACACGCTGCAGGCAGTTATGACAAAGTGGAGCAACACAGACCAGATTTAACCTTTATCAGCCCTGCTGTCAGAATGGACAGCAGGGTCCTATTTTTTTGAAGTAAATCTTTCCATTTCTATATAAGTCTGCTATAATTAAAGTTAAATGATTTATAAATTTGTACGCTTAGAGGTAATAATGAAAAAACTTCATAGTTTACGTATTAATATAGCTATCTTTCTCGCAATGTGCATAGCATTGCTCTTCTTCGCCATACCAGGCGCCATTGCGCAGGAAATTTCCGATAGTGAAACGGCAGATATCGTAATATATTTCACAGGCGAATGCGAGGGCATTTTAAGCTTGAAAGAAGGCAAGCTTGCACACGACAAGATCGCAACGCTTGTTGATGAAACCCTTAAAAAGACACCTGCAACTCTTCTTGTAAACACCGGAAACTCAATTTTCGGCAACTACAGCAGCTACCTTTCCGGGGGAGAAAGCTCCATCGAAATTATGAACGCCGCAGGCTATGATGCAATGGTCATGGGCACGCACGAATTTGACTTTGGATATGACTATCTCCACACGCTTGCAGTTAAGGCGCACTTCCCTTTCCTTGTGCAAAATAGCGTGCAGACCGAAAGCGACGCGCTTTTATCAAGTGTATTATTTGAGCGTGGCGGCTATAAAATCGGCATTTTCGGGCTGACCTCGCCATCGGCACAGCAGTCAAGTCTTGCGTCCGACAGGGACTTTGGAACTCCGTCACTTCTGATAAGCCAGGCGAAGGAAACTGCCATTTCGCTCAGAAACCAGGGCGCCGACATCGTAATTTGCCTAAGCCATCTTGGAAATAGCAACGACTACGCAAACGACTACGGCACAGTTTTCGATATTTCAAACAACGTTTTGGGCATTGACCTTATCATAGACGGCAACTCAAGGCAGATTACATCTATAAGCGGCGAATTTGCCCCCATTGTCTATTCATCATATGACAATACCGAGCTTGGCTGCGTCAGGTTTTATGAAACCAGCGACGGCAAGTTCACCATGCAAACAAGCTATTATACAAACGAGCAATTAGAAAGCTACGAATCGGACGTTATCACGGCCTCAATAACCCAAAAATGGGAGGATGCCGCGGCCGAGTCGGGCAGCGAGTTTATAACCTCAAACAGTTTTGACTTCGGTATCTTTGACAAGGAAGCAGTACGCATCGGGGAAACGCTCATCGGCAACTTTATTACAGACTCGCTTCGGGAAATAAGCGGCGCAGATGCTGCGATTATAGAATCAGGAAAAATCTGCGGTGTGCTCAATGTAGGCGATAACAATTGGCGCAATTTTTGCAATATGCTGCCCTTCACTGAAAACCTTGTGACGGCGGAGGTTTCGGGTCGTGTTTTGCAGCAGGCGCTTGCCTTCAGCCTAGAGCTTATAACAACAGAGAATGCCGACGGCGTTCTGCAATTTTCGGGACTTCAGATCACCTACGATTTGGCGCTTGACGTGTCAGACCGGCTTCTGTCCGTTTCTATCGGGGGAGAGCCGCTTGAGCAGGACAAAACCTATCTTGTCGCCTTGCCTGAATACGTTGCCAAGGGCAGATACGGCTACGATATGTTCGCAAACAGTATCACAAAATTTGAAACCGTCGGCGACATCACAACGCTTATTGCCGACTACAGCGCCGAGCATAATGGCAATATCAAAAGCGAAATTGACGGCAGGGCGGCCGACCTCACCGCAAAATTAGAAATTAGCGAGCGAAGCAAAAGCGTATTGGGCATTATCGTTTTCGGACTGCTTGCCATCGCCTTATTATGTCTTGTGTTAGCCCTTGTTGTGGATCGAAGGGCAAAAAAAGCCGCTGAGCCTCAGGATGAAAACTCGAAGCTTACACAAAAATCGGGCTGGGTCTTCATCCTGATGACGATTGCCTATATCGTTTTTATCCTCATCCTAAACACAATCTCAACGCCGCAGCGGACCAACGCATACATAGACTTAGACAATGCGGATTATTATCTCAAGGCAGGCTTTGACCCCGCAACGCTTAGCACGCCGAACCTTGATGACAGCTGGTATAAGCTCCAAGATACGCTGAACATTAATGCAACCGATTATCTTGAGGAGTACAAAAGCTCCTCTTTCAGTATAAGCGACGGCGACCCCATTGAGTTCACCTACGCGATCAAATTTGACACAAGTGTGGAATTTGTCTCATATATCCGTCGTGAAATGATTAACACGGCGCTTTATATCCCTGCCATTGCGGACAACTGGGAATTTTTCCTTAACGGCAACGCAATTTCACGCAACATCTTCCTTGACGAGAACGGTAAAATTTCAAACCACAGGGAAATGCAGCAGTTTTATCTTAATATCAACAGCTCAAGCCTTTTGCAGCATGACAATATTCTGCTCATAAGAGTACTTTGCGATCCGAACTATGACTATGTCGGACTTTATCGTAACGGCGGAATGTACATAGAAGACGTTGCGGCGATGCCCTCGCCCTTCGGCAGCATGGCGATAATGATAACCTTCGGCGTTTTTGTGTTCCTCATTTTTTATAATATCATGCTGTTTATGCGGGACAGGAATGATAAGCGCCATTTGTTCTTTGCGCTGCTTGTCTTCTTAATCGTCATATATATGCTCACAAACTCTCCGTTTATGTGCAATTTCGTGAACAACACCTATTACCTCATACTGCTGGAATACCTCAGCTTGGAGCTTATAGGCGTTATGCTGATTATGTTCATAAAATCAATCTTCGGCGCAAGGTTTAATCTCTTTGATAAAATATGCTTTGCCGCCATTGCCATTATCGCAGTTATGACCTGCCTTGGCGGCCTGACCTTTTCGTCAAAGATGCTGGCGGTCGGCCAGATTGCAACCGTTGTCACCAGCGTTTATGCCATCGGCTATCTTTGCCGCAGAACCTTTCTTGAGGTGCGCTCATACAAGCGTGAAGAGGGCATCGGCTATGCCGCGGCAACGATGCATATTATCGCCAGAACCTTCTGCGGCAACATTTTCCTTGGAATAGTAATTGCGGCAATCATTACAGTCATCGGAGTTTTATCAGCTTCCATGTTCAAGCAAGATACGCAAAATATGCTTATATGGGCTTACACCGTGCTAGTGTCCGTCGGCTTTGCGCTTAATGACGACGTTGCAAAGGAAAAGTCCCATGTGGCGGAGGAAAACACCCTGCTTGAGGAAATGGTAAGCGACCGCACAGCGCAGCTGGCTCATCAGGTGACAATCGCAAACTATGCAAACGAGAGCAAGTCAAGATTTCTTGCGACCATGTCGCATGAAATAAGAACTCCGCTAAACGCAATTTTGGGCATTGCCGAAGTGCAGCTCATGGACGATAGCATTTCCGAAAACCATCGCGGCGGACTTGTCACGCTGCGAAGCTCCGCATACGGACTGCTTGCCATCATAAACGATATTCTTGACCTGACAAAGATTGAAACAGGCAAGCTCGAAATTAACTGCGCAGGCTACGATGTCGCCCGCCTTATTTACGATACTGTTCAGCTTAACATTGTGCGAATTGGCTCAAAGCGCATCAGCTTTGTGCTTGATGTTTCGCCCGATATACCGTCAAGACTTCTCGGCGACGAGCTTCGTATTAAGCAAATTTTCAACAACATAATTTCAAATGCAATCAAATATACGGACGAGGGCTGTGTTAAGCTGTCCATCGGCTGCGAAAAGGGTGACGCCGCCGAAAATCAGGTTTTCTTTAAATTCTCCGTCGCCGACACAGGTCAGGGCATGAAGCCTGAGGACGTCCAAAACCTCTTTGCCGAGTACACAAGATTCAACCATGAAGCAAACCGTACAACCGAGGGCACCGGACTTGGCATGAGCATCACCTATAACCTTGTAAAGCTTATGGACGGCACAATTGACGTTGAGAGCCAGCTCGGCGTTGGCAGCACCTTCACCGTCAGGATTTCACAGAAGTGTTTGTCCCCCGAAACGCTTGGCAGAGAAATTGCAGCCAGCCTTAACGAGTTTAGATTCCAGGACGAATACCTTAATGATGCCGAAGCCGTCACTTACGAGCCAATGCCTTATGCCAGAGTGCTTATTGTTGACGATGTTGACACTAACCTATTTGTCGCCCGTGGAATTATGGAGCCTTACCACCTTCAAATTGAAACTGTCTTAAGCGGCTATGAGGCCATCAGGCGGGTCGAGGCGGGCGAAGTTTATGACATAATCTTCATGGATCACATGATGCCCGGACTTGACGGAATTGAAACCGCAAAAATCCTTCGCAAAGATGGCTACAGCGGCACAATAATCGCGCTGACGGCAAATGCAATTCACGGAACAGAAAAGCTGTTTTTCTCCAACGGCTTCAACGACTTTTTGACAAAGCCGATTGACCTGAAAAAGCTGCGTGAGATATTTGAAAACCACATTATCAGCAAGCAAAGCCCCGAGACGCTTGAAAAAGCGAAAAACTATATCCCCCCTAAGGAGCGGGCAGCAGAAACAGACGCCGAGCGCAATGAGATAGCGAAATTTGCACTTGAAACCGCAAAGGCAGCTCTTAAAACGCTTGACTACAGGGCGATAGAAAAAAGCGCGCACTCTGTAAGTCTCGCATTCTCCGCCGCCGGCGAGAAGGAGCTTTCGTCAATTGCGTTGGAGCTTGAAATGTCGGCGCAAATCGGCGATGAAAAGTCAACCAAAAGGCAGGCGGCTGTCTTTATCGAAAAACTGGGTCAAATGGCAAAAAACGAGGAGGCAGAATGATTTATAAAAGCTTCAAAGACCTAAGCCTTTCCGCGTTAGGCTTTGGTACAATGCGCCTTCCGATTCTGGATGGCGACCTCGGCAAAATTGACGGGGAGCAAACTGAAAAAATGATTGCCTATGCAATGGAAAGCGGCATTAATTATTACGACACCGCCTATGGATACCACAACGGCAACAGCGAGGCCGTAACAGGCAGGCTTCTTAAAAACTATCCGAGGGAAAGCTTTTATCTTGCCGATAAATTCCCCGGCTATGACCTTTCCAACATGGACAAGGTGGAGGAAATTTTCGAGACGCAGCTTGAGCGCTGCGGCGTGGACTATTTTGATTTTTATATGTTCCACAACGTATGCGAGCTTAATATTGCCGAATATCTTAACGAGGCGCACGGCATTCATAAATATCTAACCGCCCAGCGGGACGCGGGGCGAATCCGCCATCTCGGCTTTTCGGCGCATGGCGGGCTGGACGTTATGAAGCGTTTTCTTGACGCATATTCCGGCGACCTCGAGTTTGGCATGATACAGCTGAACTACCTTGACTATTCCCTTCAGGACGCCAAGGCAAAAATGCAGCTTTTAAAAGAGCTCGGCATTCCCGTTTGGGGCATGGAGCCGCTGCGCGGCGGCAAGCTTGCCGCCTTGTCCGGGCCTCATGAAAAGACGCTTGGAGCATTACGTCCCGGCGAAAGCGCCCCGGCATGGGCTTTCCGGTTTCTTCAAAGCCTCGGCGAAGTTAAGGTGACCCTTTCGGGCATGTCAACTCTTGAGCAGGTTCAGGAAAATATCCGCACCTATGAAACCGATGCTCCGCTGAATGAAACCGAAATGAAAACTCTGCTCGGCATTGCAGATGAAATACTCAGGCAGGCAACCGTCCCCTGCACTGCCTGCAACTACTGCATTGAATACTGCCCGCAGGGGCTTAACATTCCGCACCTTCTCGCTCTTTACAATGAGCATAGCTTCACAGGCGGCGGCTTCCTTGCGCCGATGGCGCTGGGTGCTCTGGCAAGGGATAAGCGCCCCAAAAACTGCACCGCCTGCGGCTCTTGTGAGGCGGTCTGTCCGCAGCAAATTAAAATCTCCGACGCAATGGCGGATTTTGTTGCGAAGCTAAGTCCAAAAAAAGCATAGGGGTTGAAATTATGGCAAATGTAACCCACAGCGCTTTTGCACGGAAAAAGGCCGATCCCTCAAAGCTTATCCGCTTTGGGTTCGAGCTGGCTGAAAATTGTTATGTCTACCGCAGAATCTTCCCCGGCTGCGGCTTTGAGGCAAGTGTCTTTATATCGCCGCAGGGTCATATCACCTCGCAAATCATCGATCCTGAAAGCGGCGAGGAGTACGCTCTGCACCTTGTGCCGGAAGCGCTAGGCAGCTTTGTCGGCAGCGTCAAAGCCCAGTACGAGCAAATGCTTGAAGACATCGCTGCACATTGCTTTGACGAAGATGTGTTCAAGACAGAGCAGGCAAAGCAAATCATCGGTTATGTAAACCAGTTTTATAATGACAGTCTGGAATTTCTGTGGCAAAAGCTGCCCGACAATGCCATATGGCGCAGGAAGGACACCGGCAAATGGTATGCCGCACTTCTAACGGTTTCCGCACGTAAGCTGGGTCTTGATGACGACAATTTGTGCGAAATAATCGACCTGCGGTGCAAGCAGGAAAAGCTTCCGGCACTGCTGGAAAACAAAAATTATTACCCCGGCTACCACATGAACAAGAAATCTTGGTTTACCATAATTCTAAACGACACAATCGAGTTATCGGAGATTTGCCAAAGGATTGACGAAAGCTATCTTTTGGCGACATAATTGCCGAAAAGCAAGGCAACCCCGGAACCCCCGGAGCGATTACAAAAATTTCTGACGCAATTTAAGCGCCGGCTCCTGCGGCACATAATCACAATAAAAAAGCGCCGCATAAAGCGGCGCTTGATGTAATTTGTTTACGCAAAATACTCCTCTTCCGAGCAGAAATTGCCGTTGTCATAGAAGGTAATTCGATTTTTGCCTTGGTTTTTGGAGTTGTACATTGCCTGGTCGGCTTTTCGCATCAGGCCTGCTGTTGTGGTGTCGTCAAGCGGCACGCAGCTTACGCCGATGCTTGCTCCGCAGTGAACTTCAACACCCCCGACATCAAACGGTGCTGAAAAAATCTCTCTGATATAGTTGAGAATAGGGCGGATATTGTCGGGATCATCCGGGCCTACTAATATGATAAATTCATCACCGCCATAGCGGTAGCATCTGTCGCACGTCAGAGGATTACCCTGTAGCAGCCTGCCGATTTGAACAAGCAGCTCATCGCCCTTCATATGGCCGTGGGTATCGTTAACCGTCTTAAAGCCGTCAAGGTCGAAAAATATCATGTAGCCTTTTCCGCCTTCGGCAATAATTCTGGGCAAGTCTTCATCGCTATTCGAAGTAAGCTTGTTGCGGTTTGGAAGTGAGGTAAGCCTGTCGTAGGATGCCATATGCTCGATAATTTCCCGATTTTTCTTTTCCTCTGTAATATCAATGCTGCTGATAATCACGGCAAGTCTTCCATCTATCCACTTCAGCGCAGAGCTTATAGCTCTGAACCACATTCCGTCAGACGGGCGCTGATAGTCCCATGAATGCTTTTTTGTCGGGTTTCCGTTTTCGTCGATAAGTAGCCTCTTCTGGCAAAAATCGCATTCGCGTGTTTTCCCCTCATAAAGATACTGCCAACAAATTTTTCCGATCATATCTTCAACTGTTCCGTAAGGTTCGGCCATGCTGGCGTTGGCATAAAGCACCTCGCAGGTGTAATAATCGATGACATAAATATCGGCGCCCATTTTGTCGGTAACGCTTTGCAGAACGTTTGTGGTTGATTCAATAATCTCAACATAAAGCTGATTTTTTATGTAGTCCGCAAGTGTGCTCAGGATGCAGTAGGCAAATGTTATGTCGTCGCTCATTGTTCTTGAAACTCTCCGCCTGTCGGCAATCCCAACTATGGCAATCAGCTCGCCCCCACTGTTAACAACGGGCACAACAACCATGCTTCTTGCGGAAAACAGCTTCGCAAATTTTTTATCAATCGATGATGTAAAGTCGTTATTGCAAAACGAAACCGAGCGCATCCGTGAGAATTTCAGCATGTTCTCTTCGCCGATGACGCTATATAAATCAAGCTCCGGTTCGGCAACAAATACCTCTGAAACGGCATAGCTCTCGACCAGAGCGAAGGTTTTTTTGTGGTTTGTCTGGTAAAAAAAACAGTGTCCATAGCCAAGGTAATCGCACATAGACTTAAACAGGTCTTGCAGAATAGGATAAACGTCATTATTCCCATGCAACTGTTCGAGCATTTGCGACAGATACTCTATACGTTCGCTAATAATCTTCACCTCCCGACACGTAATTTTCTGGTGAATGCTATTATACAATTATAGAATAGATTATTCAAGCATAATATTTAAAAGAAGGGCAGCATTTATATGCCGCTCCTTCTTCCCCTTCTTCGGTCTGTTCCGGCGTCTTCTGCGGAGGCTTCCTCGGGAGCTTGTACCTCTTGTGCCAGAGCCTTTTTGAACTGGGTTTCATAAAGCTTGCGGTACAGTCCGTTCCGCTCAACCAAATCTTCGTGCCTGCCGCGCTCAATTATCCTGCCGCCGTCAATTACGAGAATTTCGTCCGCCGCCATAATTGTTGAAAGTCGATGAGCGATAACAAGACTTGTTCTCTGCTCTAACAGCGGCTCAATCGCCTCCTGTATCAGACTTTCGGAGATTGAATCAAGCGACGAGGTCGCCTCATCCATGATGAGCAGGCTCGGATTTTTAAGTATCATTCTGGCAATGGAAATCCTCTGTCTCTCGCCGCCCGAAAGGCGAATGCCGCGGTTTCCGACTATAGTGTCGTAGCCATCCGGCAGCGAGCGGATAAACGGGAGAATGTTAGCCTCGGCGCAGGCCTTGTCAAGCTCATCTTCTGTTGCGCCGGCGTTTGCATACAGAAGGTTCTGCCTGATTGTGCCGTTGAACATATAATTGTCCTGCGTAACAACGCCGATGCTGCCCCTCAGCGAAAAAATGTCAACATCACGAACGTCAAGCCCGTCAAGCCTTACGACGCCGTCCGTAACATCATAAAGCCTTGCTATAAGGCTTGCGATCGTGCTTTTTCCCGCTCCCGAAGGCCCTACAAGCGCAACGGTTTTGCCTGCCGACACCTCAAAGGAAATGCCGTGCAGCACCTGCTTGCCCCCGCTGTAAGAAAAACTCACATTTTCAAAGCTCAGACTGCCCTTAAATTTATCCACAACCTTCGCATCAAGAGCGTTTTCAATCTCGACAGGCAGATCCAGATAGTCAAAAATGCGTGAAAACAGCGCCATCGCGTGGGCAATGTCAACCTGAATATCCATAAGCGCCGTGACAGGCCTGTACATTCTGCCAAGCAGCGCCACCAGAACGGTTACATCGCCGACGGTCAGCCCGGAATTGCCATATCTCAGCATCAAAATCCCGCAGACAAGATAGACGACCATCGGCCCGAGATTAATCATTATGTTAACCATCAGCCGCATCCATCGGCCAACCATCTGCTCCTTCAGGCGCAGATAGAAACGCTCATCGTTGATTTTTTCAAACTTTTCAAGCTCTTGAGCCTCGTTCGTGTAAAGCTTGACAAGCTGCTGGCCGCTGACGCTTAGTGTTTCGTTCAATGTTTGGTTCAACTCGTCATTTTTGGCTTGGGTGTCCATAGTAATCTTCCACCGCTTCTCGCTTACAAGCTTTGCGGGTATTGCCGACAGCGGAATTATTAAAATGCCGACAATTGCAAGCAGCCAGCTTTTCTGGAACATGGCGAAAACCGAGGTTATCAAAACTGCGATATTCGACAGCGTGTTTGTGAACACGCTTGTAATTACCGATTCAACGCCCGTGGTATCGCTTGTCATTCGGGTTATGATATCACCCTGCTTGTTTGTGACAAAAAACCGGTTTGACATTCGCAAAAGATGGCTGTACAGCTCGTCTCGCATATCCTTTGATATCCGCTGCGACACCCAGCTGTTGGTGTAGTGCTGCAAAACGCCAAGCAGGTTCGATGCAATCAAAACCGCAATTGACGCGCCGATAAGCTTTAGCAAAAGGTCGAAATTGCCGCCGATAAAGCCCTCGTCAATCATGCGGCCCGTTAGAAGCGCCGGCATCAGATCAAGCACCGCCGCCGCAAGAATTACGCCGACGACAATAAGCATTTTCCGCCAGTAGGGCTTAATATATCCTATAATACGCATGAGAAGCTTTTTTGTAATTTTGGGAGCGTTTTCGAGCGTTTCCTGTCTGGATGCGGTCTGGGCTCCCATGCCGGGAGGCCGCCCTCCATATCCTCCTGCCACTATTCGCCTCCCCTGCTTCTTTTGTGCCTGTCGTCATAAAACTGCTCGCCGCCGGGCTGCTGCTCCAAAAATGCAATAATTTTTTCACTGAGGGCGCAAAACTGTTCCTTTTCCTGCTGCGTGATGCAGCCGTTCAGCGTTTTGCTCCAAGCCTCGTGCGGAGGCTTGTGCTCCTGGAATCTTTGCATTCCCTTTTCTGTAACGTGAACCCTTGTGACACGGGAATCCTCCTCGTCACGGCGGCGCTCAATCAGACCGTGGTGCTCCATTCTGTTCAGAGCGTCCGTAAGCGAAGACGGGCGAATATTAAGTCTTTGCGCAAGCTCGCTTGCACGGATGCCATCGTCGGCAAGCACAATTTCCAAAAGCCTTTGCCCCCCCGGAAAATGGTGCGACGCACCGCCCTGAAGCCTGCGCATCATGCGTGACAGTCTGGCAATTGCCTCTTCTATATCGGGCTCATCGTCTGCGTGAAGCGTATTCATTAAGATCACCCTCCGAAATAATAATTAGGTACCGTAGTACGCTAAAATCATACTACGGTACCTAAGTTTTGTCAAGGCATATCTGCACAATTATAAAAAGATTATAGCATGCCCGCCTGCGGCGTTTTTTGTATGTTACAGATTATTCTTGTCAAGCGGCGGCCTCTCATGATATAGTAACCGCAAGCGGTTATTATATCTTGCGCCAAGGGCACATTTAGATAACTGCGCCAATATAAACAAAAGTCCGTCCTCTCAATGGATAGCAGAGGACGGTATTTCTTCGCAAATTCTAAAAAACAAAGGGATATTTCTCACATGAGCATTTTAACGGTTTCAAACCTCACCCACGGCTTTGGCGATCGGGCAATCTTTGAAGACATCTCCTTCCGTCTGCTAAAGGGTGAGCACATCGGCCTCATCGGCGCAAACGGCGAGGGCAAATCAACCTTCATCAGCATAATCACAAATCAGCTTGAGCCCGATATGGGCACAATAGAATGGGCAAAAAACATCCGTGTCGGACATCTTGACCAGCACGCTGTTTTGTCCGAGGGTCAAACGATAAAGGACGTTTTGGACAGCGCCTTTTCTCCCCTTTTCTCTATAGAACAGGAGATGCTGGAGCTTTATGAAAAAATGGGCGATATGCCGGACGAAAAGCAGGAAGAGGCGATGGAGCAGGCAAGCGCCCTGCAGGAATATTTGGACAGCCACGATTTCTATATGATAGACACAAAGGTTTCCGAGGTTGCCAATGCGCTTGGACTTACGGATTTAGGGCTAGAGCGTGACGTTCATGATTTAAGCGGAGGCCAGCGCACAAAGGTGCTGATTGGAAAGCTCTTGCTTGAAAAGCCGGACATCCTGCTTCTTGACGAGCCAACGAACTATCTTGACGAGGAGCACATTGTCTGGCTGTCACGCTATTTGCAGGAATACGAAAACGCCTTCATTCTGATTTCCCATGATGTGCCGTTCCTAAACGGCGTCGTAAACCTGATTTACCACGTCGAAAACAAAGCCCTCACACGCTATGTCGGAGATTACGACGATTTCGTAACGCTTCATGAGGCGCGCAAGGCACAGGTTGAATCCGCATACAAACGCCAGCAGCAGGAAATTGATGCGCTAAAAACCTTTGTCGCGAAAAACAAGGCTCGCTATGCCACGCGAAACATGGCAATGTCCCGACAGAAAAAGCTGGACAAGATGGAAATAATCGAGATTGCACGGGAAAAGCCAAAGCCGGTGTTCGAGTTCAAAAAAGGACGCACTCCCAGCAAATACGTTTTCGAAAGCAAGGACCTTGTGATAGGCTACGACACCCCCCTTTCAGCTCCGCTTACGCTGAGCATGGAGCGAGGTGAGAAAATTGCTCTCACAGGCGCAAACGGCATAGGCAAAACAACCCTGCTTAAAACTCTTACGGGAATGCTGGCGCCGCTCTCCGGCGGAGTTTCGCAGGGCGACCTTTTGATGCCCGGCTATTTCGAGCAGGAAATCAAGGAGCAAAACAACAATAGCTGCATCGAGGAGCTTTGGCTCGATTTCCCCTCATGGGATCAAAGAGAAATCCGGGCAGCCTTGGCACGCTGCGGTCTGACAACCCAGCATATCGAAAGCAAGGTAAAGGTTTTAAGCGGCGGTGAGCAGGCAAAGCTTCGCCTTTGCAAGCTTGTGAACCGTGAAACAAACCTGTTGCTGCTTGACGAGCCCACAAACCACCTTGACGTGGACGCTAAAGACGAATTAAAGCGCGCGCTGATAGAATACGGCGGCAGCGTCCTTTTAATCTGCCACGAGCCGGACTTCTACAGCGATATAGTCACACAGGTATGGAACTGCGAAGCATGGACAACTAAGCTTTTCTAGCCTTTGACCGTGCCTGCGTCCCGCCGCATATTTGCGCTTTTGTGCGATTGACAGGGGGGCGCAGGGACGTTATACTTATAAATAGTTTGTATTAACGACAAATTAAAACAGTTGGTGTCACATTTTATGTGAAGAATAGGGAAACAGGTGAGAAGCCTGTGCGATCTCGTCACTGTATGCAGTAGTGTGTTGCGATTAAAGCCACTGAGAAATTGGGAAGGCTGCGACATATGTTAATCTGTGAGCCAGGAGACCTGCCAGCTGTGGTACGGGAATTGACATTCCAAATCACGAGGTTTGATTGTACCGAAAAAATATTGACAATTGCGTAGAATTACTCTACGCATTGCCTTGCGTTTTTCGTGTTCCCTTTTAATTGGTTTAATTCAAACGAATATTTTACGAATGTAAAAAAGGGAGACAAAAAAACATGAAGAACGCAAGACTATTGGCGCTAATGTGCGCTGCTGTGATGCTGTGCTCTGCGCTTGCGGGATGCGGCAGTAACGGCGTGGAAAACAATGCGGATGACCAAACCGAAACCGGTGCAAACCTAAGCGAAGCCCTATCCGATCAGGAAAAAGCCGATAACGTCGCAGCGCTGATCGATTCAATCTATGTTCAGCAGTGGACAGAAGAAACCAGCGCCCGGTGCGAAGCTGCAAAGGCAGCCTGGGACGCTCTGTCAGACGTGCAGAAAAGCCTTGTTCAAGGCGAATGGGCAGATCCCGATTATTTCGGCGCAGACACGGGCGACGCCTCGAAGGATGACCCACGAAACGCCGATGGCATCGGCGAAAACGAGCTTTTGGTCGTCAGCTTCGGCACTTCCTTCAACGACAGCCGTGCCACCGACATAAAGGCAATTGAGGATGCGCTTGAGGAAGCGAACCCCGGCTGGTCTGTCAGGCGGGCATTCACTTCCCAAATTATAATAAACCACATTCAGGCCCGTGACGGTGAGAAAATTGATAATGTTCAGCAGGCAATGGAGCGCGCGGCTAAAAACGGCGTCAAAAATCTTGTAATCCAGCCAACCCACCTGATGCACGGCTCGGAATATAACAAATTAAGGGAAGTTGCGGACGAATACCAAGCCAGCTTTGAATCCATAAGATTTGCAGAACCTCTGCTTGGCGGGGCTTCATCGGACGCGAGCGTCATAAATGCAGATAAGAAGGCAGCCGCAGAGGCAATAACCGCCGCCGCAGTCAGCGAAGCAGGCTACGAAAGCCTCGATGCCGCAAAGGAAGCCTCAGTTGCCTTTGTCTTTATTGGACACGGCACCTCTCACGCCGCAAAGGTATCCTACAGCCAGATGCAAAGCCAGATGAATGCCCTCGGATATGATAACGTATTTATCGGCACAGTTGAAGGCGAGCCGGAGGGAACATCCTGCGAAGATATTATTGAAGCCGTCTCCGCAGCAGGCTACGAAAGGATAGTTCTTCGCCCGCTAATGGTTGTTGCAGGCGACCATGCCACGAACGATATGGCAGGCGAAAACGATGATTCATGGCTTAGCATGCTCGCTGCCTCCGGCAAGTTTGAGAGCATAGAAACCCAGATTGCAGGACTTGGAAGACTCGAAGCAATTCAGAATCTTTACATCGCCCACACAGCGAAAGCAATGGGTTCTTTAGCCCTCCAAGACGGCGTTTATACCGCCGATTTCGACACTGACAGCTCCATGTTTCATGTAAACGAAGCTCTTGACGGAAAGGGAACTCTTACCGTTAAGGACGGCAAAATGACAATTCATATCACTTTGGTTTCAAAGAACATAGTGAACCTCTTCCCCGGTCTTGCGCAAGATGCGAAGATGGACGGTGCGGCTGTTTTGAAGCCTACAGCCGACCTCGTAACATACAGCGACGGCCTTACTGAGGAGGTCTACGGATTTGACGTTCCTGTGCCCGCGTTGGGCGAGGAATTTGATTTGGCTCTCGTCGGCACAAAGGGCACATGGTATGACCATAAGGTCAGCGTATCAAACCCTGTCCCCGCGGAATAAAATTCACTGATATATGCAAGCTGCACACCCTGAAATTCCAGAGTGTGCAGTCTTTTTATATGAAGCTCTCAGCCAAGCAGAGCGGCCTCAAGGTCACGCAGCATGTAGTCAAGAGCTGTGATGCCGCCCTCTGCTGTGTACCAGACATTTGAATGCTCAAGATATACGATGTTGCCGTTATTATAAGCGTCAGTTTTCATGATAAGCTCGTTCTCAACAACCTCCTGGGCGGGCTGTGCGCCCTCAGTGCCGATTGCGGAGTCACGGTTCATAACGAAGATGTAGTCCGGGTTCAGTCTTGCAATAAACTCGAAGGAAGTCTCAGTTCCGTGGGCTGAAACGATCTGGCTTTCGTTTGTCTCCTCATTTTTCTCACTCGCAGCACCAAGACCGATGTTATCAAACCCGATTTCCACGCCGATTATGCTGCAGCGTCCGTCGTTGCCAAGCATATTCAGAGAGCCTGCGTTCAGCATACCGACAAATGCGGTCTTGCCCTGGGCGGCCTCTTTAAGAACTGCGATGCGGTCATCGAAGGAGGATAGAAGAGCGGAAACCTGCTCCTCGGCGCCGAAGATAGAGGCAATTGTCATCGCGTTCTCGCTAACGGACTGAATAAGTCCCATTTCTGTGTCGGTTGCAAGGAAAACAACGGGTGCGATCTCGCTTAGCGCGTCATAGCTTGAGGAAAGACGTCCGCCGATGAAAATGATTTCAGGCTCGCACTGCATAACTGCCTCAAGATCGCACTCTTTAATTGTGCCGAGGTTTGCAATGGAGTCATCGTTTACATATTCTGCAAGGTAATCAATTGAAGATCCCTTTGAAACGCCGACAATTCTGTCGCCGAAGCCATAGTTATCAACCATATCAAGAACTGCAAGATCCATAACCGCGATACGCTCAGGGTTATAAGGAACTTCAATCTCTACAAGCTCTTTATCGCCGTTGTATGTAGTGATTGTTACAAACTCCGGCAGGGCCTCTTCCTCTTGCTTGTCTTCAACATTCTGTGTTTCAACATCCTGTGACTGCTGGTCATCAGCTGAGTCGTCGGTGTTTTCCTTTTCACCGCCGCAAGCGGCCAGTGACATAACCATAATTACCGCAAGCAGCAGCGCTAGAATCTTTTTCATTTTTTGTTTCTCCTTATATGTTTAATAATAAATTGACATTGGTTTGCCTTCGATTTCCTGAATCTCGAAATCGACGCCATAAATTTCGGACAGATTTTCTTTAGTCATTACCTCCCCAACTGTGCCATATTTTGCGATTCTTCCGTCCTTAAACGCGCAAATGTAGTCGGAATAAAACGCGGCGTAATTTATCTCATGCAGCACCAAAACAACGGTTTTACCCAAGTCGTCGCATAGACTTCTGACGGTTTTCATCAAATTGGTGGCGTGATAAATATCAAGATTGTTCGTCGGCTCGTCCAGCAGAACATATTCTGTGTCCTGGGCGATAACCATTGCGATATAGGCTCTTTGCCTTTGGCCGCCTGACAGCTCATCAATGAACTGATCCTGCATTTCCTCAAGCTCCATATACTCAATCGCCTGATCAATAATTACTTTGTCCTCGTCCGTGAGGCGGCTGCCCGAATATGGGAATCTGCCGAAATTGACAAGCTCCCTTACGGTCAGCTTCATCTGAATAGCATTTGTCTGGGTAAGTATTGCAAGATGCTTTGCAAGGTCACGGCTTTTCCATTTTTTAATGGTTTTGCCTTCCAAGTTAACATCACCGCCGTCGGCCTCAATCAGTCTGGAAATCATGTGCATAACTGTTGATTTGCCCGCGCCGTTCGGTCCTATAAGGGACAAAATTTTTCCCTTTGGTATTTCAAAATCCACACGGTCGACAACGCTTCTGCCGTCATATACCTTTGTAAGATGCTGAACGTTCATAAATCTAAGCTCCTTTCTTCTGCCTTAGCAGCAGCCATAGGAAATAGATGCCGCCTGTCACAGTAATAAACACACTTAGCGGAATGGCATAAACGACAACGTGCTCAACAATAATCTGACCGCCGATAAGCGCAACCATTCCGCACATTACAGATGCGAGCATCAGGTGCGAGTGGCGGTAGGTTCTAAGCATTTGCCGTGCCAGGTTTGCGATGATAAGACCAAGAAACGAAATTGGCCCGACAAGCGCTGTTGCAATCGCAATAAACAGCACAACGCCCAAAAGCAGCCGGCGAATAGTGCGGTCATAGTCCACGCCAAGGTTTATCGCCTGATCCTTTCCAAGGGTTATAACGTTAAGAAGCGCCAAATCCTTGCGCAGAACAAATGCTATAACAACCATCAGGATAACGGAAAAAATTATTATGTCCGTATTCATCTTGCTGAAGCTTGCAACCAGGGTTGTAAGCAAAGCGTCATATTCATTAGGGTCCATCACCCGGATCATTGTTGACTGGATGCTGCCGAAGAACGAAGACAAAACAGTTCCGATAAGCAAAATATAGAGCACATTGTATTTTGTCTTCTTAAACAGGTAGCTATAAATCAGCGTGGCAATAACCGCCATGAGAAGCAGATCAACTGCGTATGAAACATTGATATTTCTCGCAACCAGGCTCGCAGAGCCAAAGACGAAAACGACGATTGTATGTATAAGCGAATAAAGCGAATTCATTCCAAGCAGGCATGGCGTAACAATCGTGTTGTTAATAACCGACTGGAAAACAAGGCTCGCAGCTCCAATGCAGATTGCAACAATCAGCATTGCTATAATCTTTGGAATTCTGAGCTTCATTGAATACCAGAAGAATTTGGGGTTATCAAACCTGACATTGATAAACAGGTAGGCAGCTATGCAGGCCAGGACAAGAACGCCCATTATAACAAGCATTCTGACGCTGCTTTTGTATTTTGCGGTGGTGGAAAGCTCCTTTTTTTCTGCTTTAACCATGCCCGGTGCGTGACCGGCAATCGCTTCGCTCTTAACCATTAGACAGCTCCCTCCTCTACCGCTTCTTTTTTAAGGCCGGGCAGTTTGATTGCCTTTCCGCCGTGCTTAAGCCTTCTGATAATCATCACAACAAACATGATACTTCCCAATATGCCGACAATAAGCTCGATCGGAAGCTCATACGGCGCAATAACCGTTCGGGCAATCAAATCGCAGGCAAGCACGAACAATGCGCCGAAAAATGCGGTGTCCACAAGCGTTCCCCGTATCTTGTCGCCCTTAAACATTGCAACGAGGTTTGGAACGATAAGTCCTATGTAGGAAATACTTCCGACGACGACGATAATGCTCGCCGTTATCATCGCAGCAATTGAAAGCCCAATAAACAGCACCAGATTATAGTTGACGCCGAGATTCTTTGAAAAATCCCTTCCCATCCCGACAATGTTGAAATGGTTTGCGAAAATAAAAGCAATAATTACAAGCGGAACGACCATGTAGACAATTTCATACCGTCCCCTCAAAATCGAAATAAAGCTGCCTGTCAGCCAGGAGGACAAAGCCTGCGTCATCTCAAACTTATATGCGATAAAATTTGTAATTCCGCCGATTACGTTGCCAAACATGATACCCACAAGCGGCACCATAACGACGTCCTTAAATTTGATGCGCTGTATAAACGCCACATAAATCCATGTTCCCAAAATTGCGAACAGCCCCGAAAACAAGGCCCTGCTCATAATCGTCGATTGCGGTATAAAAATCAGTGCAATCAGAATTCCAAGCTGGGCGGATGAAATGGTCGCGCCCGTCGTCGGGGAAACGAACTTGTTCATACAAAGCTGCTGCATAACAAGTCCTGCAACGCTCATGCCGACGCCTGTGCACAGTATCGCAAGCAGCCTCGGCAGCCTAGAAATCAAAAGAATCTCAAGCTGTTCAAAGTCGCCCGACAAAACGCCCGGCAATGTCACATCCCAAACGCCAACAAAGAGCGAAAAAACCGACAGTGCAATCGTGCAAGCAATCAATACTATTGTTAACCTGTATTTCTTCATCCTATACTCTCCGGCGATAGTTAGTTAATGCTAACTATTGATAAAAAATGTCGCCCCTGCATGTCACCCATATAGCAACTCAGGTGCGATAAAAATTAGTTGTCTTTCGCTAACTGTTGGTTAGCATAACACAACTCCGCCGATAAAGTCAATCATTAATTAAACAAAAAAATAGCACTAAGAAGCAAAGATTTTTGGTGCTGTTTCATAGCCGCCGTGGTTTTCAAAAAATATGCCGTTCACATCAAACACTGGTACGTCCGATTGCGGACGAAGCGCCCGTCTGTTTTTGCGGTTGCGGGATCCCCCCTTTCATGATAAAATTATTGCAGTTCATTGACTCGTTATTCCCGATAAGATGAACATAGATTTTTTATAATGGAACGGGGTGCAAAAAATGTTAGAGAAAAATCCAACTAATGAAGAAATGGAAAAACTATTGGGAATAGAGAAATATAATGCCTGGGTAGCGGTATGTTCTTTGGTTGACAGTCTATACGAAATGGAGACTATTTGGAATAAAGGCGGGAAAGCATGGACATATGAGTATAAGTATCGTAGAGGCGGAAAAACGCTTTGCGCCTTGTATGCAAGGGATAATTGCTTTGGCGTAATAATAATATTCGGCAAAGCCGAAAGGGAAAAATTCGAGCAGGAGCAATTAACATATTCAACCACAATTCAGGATGTTTACAATAAGTCAGCAACATATCACGACGGCAAATGGATGATGATAGAGCCAACGGATTTAGCATTGCTTGACGACATTAAGAAACTGCTGCGCATTAAACGGAAACCGAACCGAAAGTAAGAGTATCCGCTTAGTCTTTGTGCCCCTTAGTTTCCAAGACTGAACATACTAACTTCGGGCCAAAAAAGAGGATGCACCAGGGTGGCATCCTCTTTTGTTATCCCGTCTATTGGCTGTATTTCGGCTAGATTTTTACCTAGCTGTAATTTTTTACATTCGCTCGTTGACATATATCTTCGCCCTATTTTGAATCTTCGCCGCCACATCTTCTACCGTGCTTTTGCCCGAAAAATAGGCTTCCGCCTCTTCCTCGGCAATGTCCTCCAAAGCAAAGCTATCGCTGATTATATAGTTTGCATTTTCCAAAAGCTTATAGGTGATGTCAACATCGCACTCTGTAACCCTAACGTCTTCATACATAAATGACCATATTGATTTTCCATCAATAGCTTCACTCATCACCTTCTCAAAGGAAGCCTTGCGAATTGGCAGGCTATAGCACGATTCCTGCTGCTTTTCCTCAAGAAACGATCTTACAAACTGCCATGCGCCGTCCTTGTTATTGCTTGTGGCCGAAATACCAATTTTAGTTTCGGGGCTGATTGCATAATAAACCCCGCCGTCGCTCGGAAAGCCTATCGTGTTCAGGTCGCCGCCGAAAGCATTCCTGTATTGCGCAATTTGATAAACCGATAATATTGCACCATATGTCGCAATAAAATCGTCCTGCGTATCCATGCCAAATGAGTCCGTCCGCTTGTCTGCTGCCGCGTTTGCAAGCTCAAGAAGGCGGATAAATTTTTGCGAATCGAAATAGCATTCGCCCTTTGACCAATCGACGAAGCTGTCATCCACCATCATAAGTACCCTGAGCAGTGTCCGGCTTGTCATGTTTCCCAATGCTGCAGCACCGTTTTCTTTTACAAAGCTTTCAAATTCGTCAAACGTCCATCCTGAATTAGATTCAAGAATCGACGAATCGGCGATCATTGTGTGAACCGAAACTCCATTCGTGACATACGCAATAGCGCCGTCAATTCTCATGGCGTCTAATAAGTTTTCAAAATAGTCGTCCATATTTATGCTGGGGTCATTTTCTAGATAGGGGTATATATCCTCCACAATGCCCTTGGCGTAATACACGCCGACTGTAAGCTCACTCATATCGATAATATCGGGTATCTCGCCGGCAATTATTTTTGTGTTTAGGTTCATAATTGCGTTTTCCCAATCACCGTCTGAGACATTTTCGTCATAAGGAAAATATTCTGTCAGCTCAACACGATAGTCGGCATTTGTCCTGTTAAATTGCGATATCGCCTGAACAATCGCAGGGCTTGCAGAAAGGCTCACCATAGAAAGCGCCGTGCGGTTATCCTCTCCAAGCGTCAAAACTGCAAGATCATATGTAAGCCTTGATGACTGCTCGGATGACGCTGACACAACGGCATAACCTCCGTCCGGCATCTCGCAAATGTGTACATCTCCTGTGTTCAGGCCTACCTGAGACCAGCTAAAAAGCTCCTGCCGTTTTGCTTCGCTTGTGTCATACCCATATAAAGCGCTTATATCGTACAGCAAAAAGCTGTTATCCGTTCCGCCATATAGCCCAGTCACCGTGCCCAGATTTATCGTATCTTTGCTCCATGCTTTGTTTTGCATATCAACCGTCAGCAGCTTGTAGTCTGACTGTCCCATTTTTCTTGCGCATAATCCTATCTTGCCCTCCGCCGTGGTAATCGCCGACAAAAGAGTGCCGTCATAGTCCAGTTCAAACTGCAATGAACCCTCGGCGTCAAACAAATATAAATAGGCCATTGCGTCCTTAACCACAACCGCAATATTGCCGTCGGAATCGGAGCTTAGATAATACTGGAAATATGTTTCATCAATAACGCCTTCAAGCTCAACTGTTTTAATCTCCGTTCCCGTGCTGTCATACTTCCGAAGGCTCAGCCCGTCGCCTCTGCAAAGAACCCATATTTCGCCATCATCGCCGATAACAAAGTCCAATAGGCTCAAATCGTCAGAAAACCCAAGTTGAAGCTTCCTAAAATCTCCGCTTGCAATATCTGCGGAAGCGATATAAGAAGCCTCATCTTCTATACAGCACAAATAAGCCGTGCTTCCGGTCAGCCTGAATCTTGTAATGCCGGTGATGCCCTCAGGCAGGGGCAAATAGCTTGCCGTATAGGTAAGATTTTTCGGAGAATCCGTCCTGCCGCAAGCCGAAAGCGCCGTAATCACTGAAAAAATGCACAGGATTGCACATAAACGTCTTAGAATATTGCTCATCATTTAACCGCTCCCCTCTATTTCATAGTAAATCGCCAAACTGTCGGCAAATCTGCCCTCCCCCGTTGAGTCCATCACAACGCAGATGTATGTTTCGCCGTTTATAACCGCTGCGGACACAAGGCACTGGCCTGCGGCGCTGCTGCCCCCTGTTTTCATACCGATTGCTTTGGGGTAATAATAGCCTCCATTAGGATTTAGCAGCTCATTTGTATTGTAGTAGGTGACCTCCCGACCGTTATGCCATGTTTCGCTGCTTGCATACCCCGACACAATTTCGGAAATGGTTTCGTTCTCAAGACAGACCTTGGCAATCTGCGCCAAATCAAAGGCAGTGGTATATTGCCCCTCGGCATCATAGCCATCCGGGGTGACAAAGTTTGAGAAGCCCGCGCCAAGCTCCTTTGCCTTCCTGTTCATCGCATCAACAAATTTTGGAGCGCCAAGCCCCGTGCTTTCGACGAGCGTATAAGCTGCGTCGTTTCCCGACGGCAAAAGCAGCGCAATAAGAAGCTGCCTCACAGTCATTTTGTCCCCAAGCGTCAGCCACGCTCTTGATGAATCCTCGGCAATTGTTTCAATTTCTGTTCCGACCGTAACAACATCGTCCGGTGAAAGATAATCCAGTGCCGTCAACGCCGCAAGAAGCTTCGCAGTGCTCGCCGGGGCAATTTTTGCGTTTGCATTTTTATCATAAACCGCCGATGAGGTGCCTGCATTCATTACATAAGCGTTTGATGCTATTATGTCGGCGTCAATTTTTATTTCTGCGACCTGCGTGTCTGCGGAAAATACGTCCATAATATTTTGAGGCAAATCAAAATTCACCGCCGCCTCGCTCTCATATAAGAACCGCAATGCCGCAAGCGCTGCTAGCGCCATAACCAGTAGCAAGCCCAATATCCAAATGCCTGTATGACGCCTCTTTTTTCTATAATGCTGTTTCTGCATAAAAATTTCTCCTAATAAAAGCTGTCTGCCCAAATCTGATAAAAGCTTATCAGATTTGGGCAGACAGTTAATTAATTTGAGACTTATTTCCCCCTAAGAACCAGTGAATTATTCCCTAAGGTTTTATGAAGAAGCCCGCAGTGAAACAACAAACACAGAATACTCCCCGTCGCTTCGTGCAAAAATCTCTCCGCCATGCGCCAGAACGATATCCTTTGCAATTGCAAGCCCCAGCCCTGCACCTCCCGTCTGGGTAGAACGTGCGCAGTTCAGGCGGTTAAACTTATCAAAAATTGCTTCAAGCTTATCCTCCGGGATAGCTCCTTTGCTTTTAAATGTAATTTGCGTTTTGCCGGATTTCATTCTCGCAGCAATGGCAATGCGGCTTTTCTCCTTGCTGTAAGCTATGGCGTTTTTTAGAATATTATTAAACACACGTGCAAGCTTGTCGGCATCGCCAAGCACCGTAATGTCGTCGGCAATGTCAATCGTGATTTCCTTTTCGCAGGCCGCAAGCTGGGGGTAAAGCTCGTCCGATATCTGCAGCATCATAACCCCAAGATCAATAACCTGCGTGTTAAGCTGAACCGACTGAAGATTGTTTCGGGTAATCTCGAAGAATTCATCCACCAGCACTTCAAGGCGGTTTGCTTTTTCTAAAGCAATGCGGCTGTATTTATCTCTTTGCTCGCTTGTCAGATCCTTCGTCTCGTCAAGAAGGCTCAAATACCCGATAACCGAGGTAAGCGGCGTTTTTATGTCATGCGCCAGATACACCACCAAATCATCCTTTTGCTGCTCCGATATTCTGGCGTCCTCGGCACGCTTTGCGAGTGTTTCTTTTACATTATTCAGCTTGTCCTGAACAAATTCCAGTTCGGGCGAAAGCGAAATTTCCCCCTTCTCCTGCACCATAATTTTGTCGATTCCGCCGACCACCTCATCAAAATACTTCGTAAATGATCTGAGCAGCATTCCGAATAGTAAAAGCATGAAAACAATAACGCAGAGAATCATCATGGTCTCGATGTTTCTTGATATCAGCCTGTTATAAAGGGCATAGGCAGAGAAATATTCCATATTGAAAATCTTCTGCATAAGCGAAACCAGCGCATCTGCCAGCCTTCCAACTGTCAGTGTACGAAACAGCAAAACCGCCCCGGCAGCGCAAGCTGTTATGACAAGACCGCGCAAAAATATCTTGCGCCGAAGCTTTGTGTAGTCATATGCGCTCTTTTTTTTAGTGGCCAATTCGATACCCCACTCCCCAAACGGTTTTAATGTATTTTTGACTGCCTGCATCGTCTCCCAGCTTCTCACGCAGATGGCGAATATGCACCGTTATGGTGTTGTTGCTTTTTGTATAATACTCGTCCTGCCAAAGCTCATGAAACATCGCCTCGGAAGAGACAACCTTTCCCTTGTTTGTAAGCAGAATCTTCAGGATCGAAAACTCCGTCGGCGTAAGCGAAAGCGCCTGCCCGTCAAGCAGGCATTCATGGTTTTCAACGTTCATCAAAAGCCCTGCGTATTCAAGCTGCGCCTCGGGTTTAACGCCCGGTGTTTGGTTGTATCGCTTGTACCTGCGAAGCTGCGCCTTCACTCTGGCTACAAGCTCAAGCGGCTTAAAGGGCTTTGTGATATAATCATCCGCTCCAAAGGTTAGGCCTGTAATCTTGTCCGCCTCCTCGTTCTTCGCAGTCAGCATTATAATTGGAAAATTATGTCCCAGACTTCTGATGGTTTTGCAAATATCAAGTCCGCTCATATCAGGCAGCATGATATCCAAGATTGCGAGGTCGAAAGCGCAGTTTTCTATGCATTCCAAAGCCTCGCTCCCTGAATAGAATTTGCAAACCTCAAAGTCCTCGTTGTGAAGATACACCTCCACCAAATCCGCAATTTCCTTTTCATCATCAACAACAAGAATCCTATCCGGCATATAAAATCCTCCCTTTTATCTATTTAATTGTATTTCATTTAACCCAGATAGTTATTAATTATTTATTAAGATAGTTGAGTTTCAGAGTATTTTCCTATAAAATTGTAACACATATGCTTCTCAATATAAATAAAGATATGAAACGGAGTCTGGAATGGATAAGGATTCGGCACTAAAGCAATATTTCGGCCACACAGCATTCAGAGATGGCCAGGAGCAGATTATAGGCAGCATACTTTCCGGAAAAGACAGCCTTGCCATCATGCCCACCGGCGGTGGGAAATCTCTTTGCTATCAGCTGCCTGCGCTGATGCTTAATGGAGTCACGCTTGTAATATCGCCCCTTATTTCGCTGATGAAGGATCAGGTCATGGCGCTGCACGACGCAGGAATTTCGGCAGCATATGTTAACAGTTCCCTGAACGATGTACAAATGAGGTCAGTTTACCGCAATATGATGGACGGCGCATACAAAATCGTATATGTCGCTCCCGAAAGGCTTGAGGCGGAAGGCTTCATTTCCCTAATAAAACAGCTAAGACCCTCCTTCATAGCGGTTGATGAAGCGCACTGCATTTCGCAGTGGGGACAGGACTTCAGACCGAGCTATTTAAAAATAGCAAGCTTTATTCAAAAACTCTCGCCCCGCCCTGTCGTCGCAGCTTTTACAGCAACTGCAACGGAAAGAGTTCGAACAGATATTGTCGATGCCTTGCAGCTTTCCGATCCGTTTCGTATCGTTACAGGCTTTGACCGTCCGAACCTGTTTTTTGATGTTAAAAAACCTCAGAACAAAACAGAAATGCTAAAGGAGCTTGTAAGCCGACGCCGAAACAGAGCGGGCATTATTTATTGCTCCACAAGGTCGAAGGTAGACAGCGTGTGCGCAAGCATCAATGAAATCGGTATAGCCGCAACCCGCTACCATGCCGGGCTTTCCGATGCCGAAAGGCACAAAAACCAGGACGACTTTCAGTTTGACCGCAAAACGGTCATGGTGGCGACAAACGCCTTTGGCATGGGCATTGACAAATCTAACATAGGCTTTGTAATTCACTATAATATGCCAAAAAATCTTGAAGCCTATTATCAGGAGGCAGGCAGAGCCGGCAGGGACGGCGAAAAAGCAGACTGCATTCTCCTATATTCCCCCGGCGATATAATAACGGCAAAGTATCTGATAGAAAGCAGCTCCGAAAACAGCAAGCTTTCGCCCGAAGAGCGTCAGCAAATTGTGAAGGAAGATTTCAGAAGGCTTGATGATATGGTTTCTTACTGCAAAACGCCATATTGCCTAAGGGGATATATCCTGGACTATTTTGGCCAGCAGCACGAAGAAAAGTGTGATTTTTGCGGGAACTGCACAAGCAAATACTCGACAGTAAACATCACAATCGCGGCTCAGATGATTTTATCCTGCGTAAAGCGTATTCGAAGCTTTTTAGGTTACAGCCTCGGCAGCGCAATGGTCGTCAGTGTTTTGTCCGGCAGCAAAAGCAAACGCATTTACGAGCTTGGGCTTGACGGGCTTAGCACCTATGCTCTTATGAAGGATGTCCCACGCCCGAAAATTCGGGAATACATAGACTTTCTTGAAGCGGAAAACTACCTGTACACCAACCAAATCCACGGCTCTATTGAGCTTGGCGAGAAGGCCGCATCCGTGATTTTCGGCGAAGCTCAAGTTGAAATATCAATAAAGCAAGCCGCTCCAAAGCCTGATACAAAAAGTTTTGACGCTCAGGAGGCAAGTACACCCTCCCAAAGCGCCGAAGCCCCGCCTGATTTGGTCGAGCAGCTAAAATCTCTGCGTTATCGCATTGCGCAGGAGGAAAGAGTTCCTGCCTATATAGTTTTTTCAAATGTCACGTTAATCGATATGGCGGCGAAAAAACCACGCAGCGTTAGCGAATTTCTGGAGGTTAACGGAGTCGGCGAAGCAAAAGCCGAACGCTACGGCAGCCGGTTTTTGCAGGCTATAGCCGATTTTGAAAGCAAGTAAAAAGCTATGTATAAATTAATTGACTTTTGTCGAATCAGGTGTTAGACTAAGTTAAATTGCATAAAATACTTGTATCGAGCCATTATGTCTAAGGGGAAACCTATGACATCTTTGCCTGAGCGAAAGCTCACGGGGTCACCTTGGAAACGGGATGGCCTTTCATTTTGAAAAGGCACATGGTATTACTATGAATTCATCCATTTTTTATGACTTCATATAGTTTTTCCCTTGTCTTTTGGCAGGGGATTTTTTATTTTCAAAGGAGATCTTTCGTGGACAATATTATAAAAAATCAAGGAACAGAGCTAGAGTACTTCAGAAGCCTGTGGGAGACAAGATCAAACGAGCCAACATCGCATTCACCCGAAATATGGGACAACCGGGCGGAGGATTGGATCTCGGACCTAAAGCCCACAGACGGCATTGAAACATTGCGTGGGCAGAAGATGAACGACAGGGTTTCCGAAACCGCAAAGTATCTTCGCACCCGCGGACTTCTGGGCGAGGGCGACAGCGTAATTGACATTGGCTGCGGCCCGGGACTTTTTGTTCGTGAATTCGCAAAAACCGTGAAACACTCGGTGGGTCTTGATTTTTCTGAACGCTTTGTCACCTTCGGCAATAGCGAGGCCGCCGAAAAGGGGATTGCGAATGCAGAGTTTATCTGCCGCAACTTTATCACAATGGATGCCGAATCCGAAGGACTGACAAAAAGCTTCGACCTTGTATTTTCGTCTATCACGCCTGCCGTTACAGGCCCGGGCTGCATAGAAAAGCTCATGAGCCTGAGCCGCAATTGGTGTTATAACGCCTCCTTTGTTTATGCAACCGACACCCTTGCCGAAAGGGTCTGCCATGATGTTTATAACGAGGAGCTGCTGTCCCGATGGAACGGACGGGGGTTTTACACCTTGATAAACCTTTTGTGGCAGCTTGGCTACTACCCCGAAACCAGCTACTACGACGATGTTAAAACTGAAACTGTAAAGCCAAGCTACGGCATGGCAAACAAGCTTGCCATTTTCTGCGGAAAAGAAACGCAGGAGGACACGGAAAAAATTCTAAAATACCTTGAAAAAATCGGCACTACCGAACGCAAGAGCCTGTACCGCTACGGCGCAATGCTCTGGAATGTAAACACGAGGGATAAGCGCTGATGTCTACCAAAAATCCAAAAAACTACATTAAAACTGCCATAGTCCTTTTCATTCTGCTTATTATATTAATACTGATTTCGTCCGTTCTCGGACGATACGAAATGACCGTGCGCCAGCTTTTGCTTGCTTTGCGAGACAAGATAACGGCGGCGCTTTCATGGCTGACTCGGGGCAGAATCTCCGAAATGCACTCTGACGAGGTCACTGATTCCATGCGTGCCATTTTGTTTAATGTGCGCCTGCCGAGAATTATCCTTGCCTGCATGGTTGGCTGCTCGCTTTCAGCGGCAGGGGCGGCATATCAGGGCGTTTTCCAAAATCCTATGGCAGCGCCGGACATTCTGGGAGCTTCTTCGGGTGCAGCCGTTGGTGCGGCGCTTGCAATTTTGCTCCAGTTTTCCTCAACAACGGTAATGCTTTTTGCCTTCTGCGCAAGTCTTGTTACCATAGCGCTTGTAATGCTAATCTCGAAAATAGCAAGCGGGAACAAAACTCTCAGGATCATTTTGGCAGGCATTATGGTGTCGTCCTTATGCAACTCCATCACATCGTTTATAAAGCTTGTTGCCGACCCCAACAGCATCCTGCCCGAAATTACATATTGGATGATGGGCTCTCTCGCAAAGGCAAGACCCACAAGCGTTTTGTTTGCAGCAATTCCAATGGCAATCGGTCTTACCGCCCTTTTGCTGATTCGATGGCGGATAAATCTTTTAACCCTGTCGGATCATGAGGCAAAAACAATGGGCGTAAATGTTTCGATAATCCGAATTATTGTAATTATCAGTGCAACGCTTATAACGGCGGCGTCCGTTTCCGTATCGGGTCTTATCGGCTGGGTCGGGCTTGTTGTTCCGCATCTTGCAAGACGGCTTGTTGGCAATAACTATAAGCAGCTGATGCCTGTCAGCATGCTAATTGGCGCAATTTTTCTGCTGATTGTTGACAATGTTTCACGAAACCTATTACTTACGGAAATTCCTATCGGCATTCTAACTGCGGTTATCGGAGCGCCATTCTTCATCTGGCTCATAACACGCCGCAAGGAGGCAATATGAGTATTGAAGCAAAAAATGTGTTCTTTTCATACAACGAAATCCCTGTGCTGCAAGATATCTGCTTTAGTACAAACGTCGGCGAAATGCTCTGTATTCTTGGCCCGAACGGGGTTGGAAAAAGCACTTTATTTAGCTGCATTCTTGGCCTTCTCAAGCCCAAAAGCGGCGAAATATTGCTTGATGGATGCAATATTCAGAAGTTCTCCCCCCGGGACTTGGCATTAAGAGTTGCATATGTCCCCCAGTCGCACGCTCCGACCTTTAATTACAGCGTTTCAGACATGGTGCTGATGGGCACAACCGCACAGGTCGGCGGAATACAGTCTCCCGGTCAAGCCGAGAAAAAGCTTGCCGAGGACGCAATGGAAAGAGCAGGCATAACGCATCTGAAAGATCGCGGCTATATGCAAATTTCAGGCGGCGAGCGCCAGCTTACGCTTATCGCAAGGGCATTGGCGCAGCAGGCAAAAATCGTCATTATGGACGAGCCAACCGCAAACCTTGACTATGGCAACCAGCTCAGAATTCTAGTTCGCATAAAAGATCTTGTACGCAACGAAAAGCTCACAGTTATCCAGAGCACTCACAACCCCGACCATGCCTTTATGTTTGCCGACAGAGTACTGGCGCTCGTGGGCGGGTGTGTTGCGGCAGTCGGTACGCCGTCGCAGGCGGTCACGGTTGACCTGATTGAAAAGCTCTACGGCATAAAGGTTACGCTCTCCAAGTCGGAGGATGGATTCACATCCTGCCGCCCCATTTTGGATTTATCTTGATAGCAAGTCATGTTTTTGCATGCTTTCTATATATTTTTGTCATTTTCGAAAGGAACAAAAGAAATGAAAAAGATCGTATCAATTTTGCTGGTGCTCATTATGATCATGGGCATGCTGGCAGGCTGCGGCGGAAATAACGACGTCAAAAACGACGAAGTATCCGCACCGGTATCCGAACAAGTCACACTGCCGGCATCAGAAGAACCTGAAGAGCCAGCAGGGCTCGTTATGTTCACCGACTCTGTCGGACGTGAGGTTGAAGTTCCCGCAAATGTAACATGTGTTTCTCCCACAGGAGCTTTGGCTCAGATGTACCTGCTTGCTATCGCACCCGACCTTTTGGCAACAGTCGCAAGCGAATATACTGATAACCAGACCGAGTACATTCCTTCATATTTGACAAGCCTTCCCGTCGTCGGCCAGTTCTACGGCACTGCCGACATCAACTTTGAAACAATCGCAGCTGCTTCGCCGGAGCTTGTAATCGACGTTGGCGACCCAAAAGCCACCATCGTTGAAGACATGGACGAGATAACCACCCTGACAGGTCTTACATCGGTACATATCACAGCAACTCTTGAATCCACACCCGAGGCATTCCGCCAGCTTGGCAAGCTTCTGGGCCGTGAGGAAAAGGGTGAGGAGCTTGCCCAGTTCTGCGAAAAGATTCTTGCCCAGACAGCGGATATCATGGAGCAGGTTGGCGAAGACAAGGTCAGAGCGCTATATTGCCTCGGCGATGCAGGTCAGAACGTTCTTGCGCAGACATCCTTCCACTCCGAGGTTCTTGACTATGTCATGGATAACCTCGCTGTTGTCGACAACATTGCAAGCAAGGGCACAGGCAATGAAACTGACCTTGAGCAGATCACCGTCTGGAATCCTGACTTCATCATCTTCGGAAACAAAAGCATTTATGCCACTGTTGCAGAGAATTCAGCATGGGCAGGTGTCACCGCAATCCAAAACGGCAACTACATCGAAACCCCTTACGGCCCTTACGACTGGATCGGCACACCTCCATCAATCAACCGCTACCTCAGTATGATTTGGCTCACCAAGGTTCTTTACCCGGAGTATGCCGACTTCGATATGTATGAAGAAATCAAAGAGTACTATGAGCTTTTCTATGGTTATGACCTGTCCGTGGAGCAGTACGACATTCTAACTGCTAATGCATTTCTAAAAGTGGCAGAAAACTAATTATATCCGGAATAATTTCGTGGGAGTCCAAATGGGCTCCCACAATGCGCATTATTGATGTATAATACCAAAAACGTCTATGCGGAGGCTCTATGAAAAAGCATATATTTTTAACAGGCGAAATTCAAATCGGAAAATCAACATCAATAAGGCGGTTTCTTGAAAACACGGGAATCGAAGCTAACGGTATAATCACCCGCTTTGACACCATGGAAAGCCCTGAGCGCAAGCTCTATATGTACCGCTTCGACTCTTTTGAAGGCGAAACAGACGCAAGGCTTGCCGTCAGCATGAATTTCCCTAAGATGCAGGTATTCCATGACATTTTTAATGTCCACGGTGCGGAAATTATAAATTCCTCCGGCAGTCGGGATCTTATTATCATGGACGAGCTCGGCTCGTTTGAAGAAAAATCTCCAGACTTCAAGGCCGCAGTCTTCAAAAAGCTTGAAGGTGAAAAGCAGGTGCTTGGAGTTGTAAAGCTAAAGCCTTCACCCTTTACCCACGCGGTAAAATCTCATAAAAACGTCAAATTAATCTTCGTCACAGAGGAAAACCGTGACGAGATACCCGCCTTGCTGGAAAAGCTTATATGCCAAAGCTAAAAAATCTCCCCGAAATTCTTTCGGGGAGATTTTTTATTTAAGCTTTCATCTTTTTCTCTTAGCCGCAGAAACGCCGATACTAGCGCACAGGCTCAAAAGTGCACAAACAAGGAGAGCTACCGCCCCCTTTGCCGAGCCATCTGCGCAGGAAAGAACCTGTGACACGGGCAAAACAGGTGCAAGCCAAACACTGTAAAGACCCCTGTCCCACAGTCCGCCGCCCAAGGTCATGTTCAAAACAAACCACAGGACAAAGAAAGCAGGCGCGAATCTTTTGATTGAACACGCCGCAAAAAGCGCCCCAAGACAGATTGCATACAGCACCAGTGCAAAAAGCGCAGCACAAATAGCAGATGGGACAGCCGCATCAAAAGCAAAGTCCATCGCAAATAGGTAAACTGCATTGGCCGCAAACCATATGGTGACAAGCGCAATTATCCCTGCAAACAGCGCTTTTATATATGCCATATGTGAAAGGGCTCTTGTCCTTTTATCATCAAGCCCCGGGAAAAACGACGATGCCATTAGAAAAACGAGCAAGAGCAGAAGCGCTGATATGCCAAATACGGGAATATCCGAAAACGGCATCTGCCCTGCCGGTCCGATATATTCCAGACTTATCATCTGCAATGCGTCATCGTTCAGGGTCTTGGAGGTGTCCTCAATGCCAAGCTCCCTCTGGGCATCACCCAAAATTATCTCGCTTCGCAAAACGGTCAGCTCAAGCATAAGGTACTGCTGCACAAGGCTGTTATCTGCAACCCCCGGGGCAGCATAAAACTTCAAGGAATTCGCCTTTCCGGAAATGCAATTCTTAGAGAAATTCTCAGGAATGATAACTGCGCCCATATATGACGAGTCCGAAAAGACATCCTCAAAGATAATATTGCCTTCGCTTATATCAAGCTCCAAACCCTCAATCTCGGAAAGACCCTCAATGTATTTTTCACCATATATCCCGGCATCGTCATTTTGTATGGCAATCTTCGTAGCAGGCGCAGTGTCTCCCAGCGCCTGCGATGCAAGATGCCCAAACGCAAGCTGGCAAATAACCAAAAGGCAAAGCAGCAGACAATATATCCTAAGCCGCTTAAAATTAATCCCAATCATTGTCAGCATAGCGACCTCCTCCATTTCACAAATGAAAGCGTCACGCCAATTATCGGAAGCGCCGCATAGCTCGCAATGTATCTAAACGAAACCGTTGCGCCATCAAGCGACCATTCGCAGAAAAGGTGCGCAAGCCAAACAGGATTAAAAATCTGCAAGATTCTGCTCATACTGTAGTTTGGAAAAAATCCTCCGCCAAAAAATAGCAGTACCAAAAGCACCGCAAAGCAGCCCAAAAGCGTGAAGCTGCCATTTTTTGCGCCCTCCGCCTTATATCTTACAAATGCCATGCAAACGCAAAACAGCATAATCGAAATGACAAATGCTGCAAGAACCAGTCTTACGGCATCTACATAAATACCGAGCTTACTCATAACGAAATAGATTGGTGCTGTGAACAAAAGCGATAATGCCACAGTAATAATCGCCTTGCTTGCCCAAACATGAAAGAATGAAATTCTGTGCAGCCTAAGCCGTCTTACATAGTCCTTTGTCAAAAGCCTGTCGGCCGAAATGCAGGCGGACACAACCACTACCGAGAGGATGCAGACCAGCGCAAGCGTTAGCGCTTGCAGCGCAATCCCCGACACAGGCTTTACAACCTTCACATAAAAGCTACTTGAAAGCAGCTCTCGAATCAAAGTGGTGTTAAAGCTGTTAACCGCATCGTAATAATCACTCTTATCCTCAAAGACATGCCTTGCGCTTTCGCTAAAGGCAAGCGAGGATGACTGAATCTGGTTTGCCGCTCTGACAACAACCGAGCCCACCTGCTTGCAAATGTTGCCGTAGAAATAATCGTTTGCCATGACAGTTACAGTGGCGCTATCACCCGTCACGAGAGCGTCGATAAGGTTTTCCGGCAAATGCACAACAATGCCCACCTCGCCGTTTGAAAGCATTTTTTGCGCATCAAACGCATCAACAAGAAACACTTCATCAATTGCGTCGACAATTCTCAGCATTTGCGGGATTATATCAAGCTGACTATCGTCATCATCTGATACAATGGCAACACTAATAGATAGAGATTCGCCACCTGAAAATAGCTCTCTCGGCAAAGCCGACAAAAATGCACCTAGCAAAACCAGAATTACCAGCGTAATCGGAACTATTCTAAAAAGCGCACTGCGCACTTCGGCACGCAGCAATGCAACAAACTTCATACTTCGCTTACCACACTGTTCGGCAATGTGATCATTAGCTCGCATAAATTGTCATAGCTATCCCTTTGATGCGAAACCACAATAAGCGCAATCCCCTGCTGCTTTAAAGAAGCCAAAATGGCCTTAATCTCATCCTGCGCTTCAATATCAAGATGTGAGAACACCTCGTCAAGCAGCAAGAGCTTAGTATCTCCCAAAAGCGCCGCTGCGATTGCCACACGGGTTCGCATTCCGCCGGAGCATTTCGAGACCTTTCTGCCAAGAAAATCGCCTAAGTCGCAAAGCTCCGAAACGGCGGCAACACCCTGCTTTGCCCTCTTTCCCGAAAGACCGCAAAGTCCTGCTTCTAAAAGCAAATTGTCCTTGCAGGAAAGACTTCCATAAAACCCGTCGGTTTGCATCACGTATCCAATTTTACCGCTGCAGGAAACCGACCCGCTGTCGCATTTGGTGATGCCTGCAATAATATCAAGGCACGTCGTTTTTCCGCTGCCGTTGTGCCCGGCGAGAAACAGCCCCTCTCCAGCCGCCAGCTTAAAGCTAACAGGCCGGAAGAGAGGCTTTCCATATGACTTTGTAATATTATTAAGCTCTAAAATTATATTGTTTTTCATTTATAAACTATTCCACCGCAACAAGCTCATCTTCGACCCTTGCGCCACAGCTCATGCAGAATGTATCATCTTTGCCAAGCTCGTCTCCGCAGGAAGTGCAGGTTTTCACTTTCGCAGTCTCTTCGGGCTCAGAACACAAAAATTCGCTGCCGCAGGATGCGCAAAATCTCGCTTCCTCGCTGCATTTTTCGCCGCATTCGGGACAAAGCTTGCCATCGGCAGCTTGAATACTTTCAATCTGCTGTTTCAGCTGCCGGGCCGTTTCTTTTGAATCAAAAATTTCTTGCGTAAGCCCAGAAAAAGGCTCGTTCCGGCATTGTTCGGGATTGTTCTCAAAAAGAAGCTGTCCAAGCTGCATAAATAGCTCAGCCTGTGTTTTTTCCTCGGCAGTAATCTGTTCCTTAAGCTTGGTAGTTTCGGCAAAATCATTTACACCCTTAACAACCTTTTTGCTACCCTCGGAAATCTTGTAACCTAGCTCTGCAAAAAATGACATAATAGTACCTCCTTCTGTTATCTTAACTTCAATGATTTTAGCAGATTTTGCATGAAAGGTCAACCGTCTGCCGAGTAAGTGAAAAAACGGCTGTAAACGCAATGTGCGTTTACAGCCGCATAAATGCTTTATAGCGGAAGACTTTTTATCTGCGCATAGCGTCTTGGAAATTCGCTTGGTGTACCGGAAACCTTTTTAATAACCACAATTTTGTGGCTCAGCTGCGTTCCCGGGATACTGTATTCAAAAAGCTTCTCCTCACGACCGCCAAGCATTTTAATTGCGTTTTGGGCTTCCAATAATTCCTCGCTTGCCATCGGACCCTTTAATGCCAGAAAATAGCCGCCCGGCTTCACATAAGGAAGGCAAAGCTCGCATAACACATTAAGCCTTGCCACAGCCCTCGAAACGGCGAAATCGAAGCTTTGGCGCATATCGCCGCATTCCTCCGCCCTTGCATGAATGCACTGCACTTCAAGCCCAAGCAAATCTGTTGTTTCCTTAAGAAAACTGATGCGCTTGCTTAAGCTATCAATAAGCGTAAGCGAAAGTTCCGGGCACGCAATTTTAAGAGGCAGCCCCGGAAACCCTGCCCCCGTGCCAACATCAACGACGCTTTTCCCGGCAAAATCAAACAAAAGCATCGGCGACAGGCTGTCAAGAAAATGCAGCCTTGCAGATTCCTCCTCACCCTTAATGGCGGTGAGATTCATCACGGCATTTTTCTGTGTCAGATAATCGTAATATACACGAAATCTGCGAGCGGCATCGACAGAAACAGAAATGCCCATATTATCTATGCCTGATCTTAATATTTCCTCAAGCATTATATTCCTCCATAAAAGCAAAAAATTCAGAGTGCGCAAAGCACACTCTGAATTGTAGCATAGGCTTGCACCTATAATCAAGCGAAGAATTCGTGATCCTGGATAGTGGCGTAGTAGGTCTTGTTATTTCTAAACCACTGCGTTGTAGAAATTGCGGGATTGTGGAAATACAAGCTGTCTCCCACAGTGTTGTAGCCTTCAAGGCAGAGCTTTGCTGCAACGACAGCACACTCTCTTGGCACAAGCTTGACAGCGCCCGTATCGGCAACCGCAAACTGCCCCGGCTGGTAGATTACATCGTAAATCGTGTTAGGAAAAGCTGTGTTTTCCTCTTTTGCTCTGTTCAAAACAACGTTTCCAACGCCTATCATGCCTTCAAGGGGCTGATTTCCGGATTCGGCAGAGATTACGCGAGACAGCCAGTAAAGGTCTTCCTCATCGTAAAAATCGTCTCCATTCTCAATTATTTGCTTGTCCGAGTCCTCAAGAAGAATCGTCCAATACTTGTCGTTCCATACGACTTCATATCCGAAGATTTTGCAAACCTCCCGGATTGGCGCAATAATTGTTCCGTTGATGTTGAAAACACCGTTTGGCAGATACAGGTATCTTCCGTTTGCAATCATGTAATTGTCGCCGACTGTCTGATTAATGGTAATACCCTCAGCACGAAGCTCAACAAGACCAAGCTCCTGATCCCAAGTAACATCAAGGGACTGTCCGAGAAGCAGCTCGCAGAAGGCAAGCAATGGGACGTAAGTAGTCTCGTCCGATTTCATTCCGACACCGAGATATTCATCCTCCAGATAAAGAGGAATTTCGGAGTAGGAAAACACCATTGGCTCCGCTTCCTGCTCGTCGTCAGCGAGGGCAATCATGCCCATGACTGCGACAGACAGTGTGGCAATACACATTACAGCAAAACAGAATCTAAAAATTTTGCTCATATATGCTCCTTCATTTTTCTAAGATATAAACAGCTTTAATTGGTCTGTTTATCGCCCGCCTTTCTTCGGGCCGTCTCATTGTGTGCAACCAAGCAGAAAGCTGCTCTCGGCACATTTCATCAATTTTGATGACACAAAACTGGTAAAAAAATCACACAGGATAATTCTGTGCGAGATAATTATAGTAAATTAAGGCCAAAGAAATCAAGACAAAACATGCACAAAAGTGACAATTGATTTTCTTCCATTCTAGACATAAACCCAATATTTTGTGGTTTTTGCTCAGCACAAAAAAGTAGCACCGCACCATACTGTGTTGTCATTTTAACCAAACGTTTTTATATCGACCAACATTCCCCACTTTCGACCCACCAAGGGTGGGTTCTGGTTGCAAATAAACATTATTATGTCGACTTATTTTTGTTTTAAATTGCGAATTTTATCTCACTATTTTTTTAAAATGCTTGCATATTCAATGACTTCACGGCATACATTTTCTTGATTAACAGATAAATATGTACACTGAGAAAGGGGGCATAAGAGGATTGAAAAAGGTTCTATTGGGTCTTCTTGTGGTGGTGCTGGTGTTGCGTCTTGCCACCTATGCAGGCGCCACCGAAGCCATGAGCAACTGGGTAAGGGAAATCGCCGAAGACGGCAGCCTTGTATCCGCAACACTACGCTTGGATAAAGACTCCGCCCGGCAGGAAGAATACGAGAGCAACGCAGACCATGATGAGGAAGCTTACTCAGGCTCATCAAGCTATCAGATGCTCCCTGTCACCCCGTTTATTGAAGACGAACCGGAAGCCGACATTACACTAATCGATGCACTGCCTGTCACAATCACCTCTGATGTATCGGTTAAAAACGACACAAGTTATGACCTTGACATTGCGGCCCTTGCTGCCGAGGGTTTAAGCCTTACGCTGAACGCTGACGAGCCGCAGATACTTATAATACATACACATTCAAGCGAGGCATATGCCCAAGATCCCGACGACCCATACGAAGAATCCGACCCGAGCCGAACCGAAGACAAAAACCACAACATAATCAGAGTAGGCGACGAGCTGGAGCAGGCTCTTAGCGAATACGGACTGAACGTAATTCATGACCGCAATGTTTATGACTATCCAAGCTACACAGGCTCTTACAAAGCTTCGGGCGAGGCGGTCAGCAGCTATCTCGCCGAGTACCCCAGCATCGCAATCGTGTTTGATATTCATCGTGACGCCATCGGCTCAGACGATACCGTGTACAAAACACAAGCCGAAATACCTGGCGTAAACAGTGCGCAGGTAATGATACTTGTGACAAACGGTGAACTCGGACTTGATCACCCGAACTGGAAAGAGAACCTGAAGCTTGCGCTATACATGCAAAGCGCTGCCGAATCAAAATATTCAACGCTTATGCGCCCAATCTCCTTAAAACCCGAACGATACAACCTCCATTTATCCACAGGCTCAATGATAATCGAGGTTGGCTCAACGGGCAATACACTTGATGAGGCCCTTGTGGCAATCAATTTGTTTGCCAAGGCGGTTGGCCCCGCGCTGGCAGAACTAATTGTATAGAACTGAATAAAAAAAGCGTTTTGTCGCCATAATTATCTGTAACAAATCAGGGAGGATAATCATGAAAATAAGCGACATAATGACTTCAAACCCCGTTTCCATCGAGCAGAACGAGCCGGTAACCGCCGCCGCAAAGCTGCTGAAAGGTCGAAACATCGGCTCACTTCCCGTTTGCGATGCAAGCGGCAGCCTGCTTGGCATCATAACCGACCGTGACATCGTGCTGCGCTGCGTTGCGGACGGTCTTGACCCCAAAGCTGCCAGGGTTCGTGACATCATGAGCCAGGGGCTTGTAACCGCCCGGCCAGATGACGACTTGCAAACTGCAACCAACCTGATGGCCTATGACCAAATACGCCGAATCCCAATCGTAAACGGCGACAAGCTTGTGGGCATGCTGTCCCTGTGTGACATCGCAAGAAACTCTACACTTGAAATGGAGG
>Ga0153972_1000019_pt1 | contig 49710 bp, 46 predicted proteins | sample TSGA056MetaG_FD_104732 | JGI IMG/M metagenome (GOLD analysis project Ga0153972, IMG submission 104732) | Attine ant fungus gardens microbial communities from Georgia, USA - TSGA056 MetaG | ecosystem: Host-associated > Fungi > Mycelium > Unclassified | place: USA: Georgia, George L Smith State...
AGATGGTAATGATCTTATTAAGGTTACTAATAAAATTATAATTAATAAAAATTTAAAAGTTTATAATGATGTTACTTATATTAGTGATACATTTAAATTATTTGAAAAAATTATTAATCAGAAAACATTGTCTAAAAAAGATGAAATAAACAATTTTTATCTTAAATATTTTCTTTTAAGAAATAATAATGTTTCAAGTATTTTTAGCTTTACAAGTAATAATTTTGATTCTGATTTGGATACTAAAATTAGTGTCAAAAATGCCAAAGCGTTAAATGAAATTTTCTTTAAAAATGAAATAAAATCAAAGTTTGAAAGTTATTTTTCATTAAATAATAAACTTGATAAAGTTAATAATATTTTTGTTAATAAAAGAGGAGCAAATATTAAATTTATTAATGCTTCGAAAGGATTAAAAATTATTGAAGCTTTTCAACAATTAATTAATACAACTATTTTTAGTGAAAATAATATTTTAATTCTTGATGAACCTGAGGCTTTTTTACACCCGGAATGACAATATTTATTTATAAAGTGATTATTAGATGTTGCCGCTACAATTAAAAACTTTAAATTAGTTATTTCAACTCATAGTCCTTATATTATTGATATCATTGAATCTTTTTCAACGAGACAATTTAAACAACTGAAATTTAGTTATAATTTTTTAACTAAAGATAATAAACAAGATTCAATTATTATCAATGAAAAATGTCCTGAAAAGATAAATTCAGTATTAAATGGTCCATTTAGAAAACTTGAAAATGAAGACTATGAATGAGACAATAAAAAATAATTTAGAAAAAATGTATCATACATATGGTGATACTTTTAAGAATTTATCTTTTAGTACAGAACATAATAAGTCATGCGTGATTTCAGAGGCAAGGGCAATAAATGGTGATCAATTAAAGACTAATTGTTGCAAAAAGTCTTCAGGTATTGAATCTGTTGATGCAATATCTTTTAATAAAAACAAGATGAAATTTATTTTTATTGAGTTTAAAATTAAACAAATTAAAAATTTAAGAGAGCGAGATAAGTTTGAGTCTTTAATAAAAGATTTAAATGAAAAATTTGCTGGTTCTTGGAATTGTTTTGGACATAATATTGACAAATATCATGATTGTCAAAAAAATAAAATAGAAAAAATCTTTGTTTATAAAATAAAAGATAAAATGCGAGATAGTATGATTGAGTTTAATCCACTTAAAAGAGAATTACAAAAATATAATATTGCTATAATATCGGCAAAACTTTTTGAAGAAAAAGTTAAAAATTATGAATATAGGATTTAAGAAAAATGACTTCTTTTAAAAAGTCATTTTTTTCTATAAAGACCTAGTAAATACAATAAAAAATGTGTATAATGTTTAATGCTTAATATAAATAGAGTTAATTTTAAGCAACACATTAATCAATTTCATAACCTAGTGCTTTTATTAAAGTGGTTATGTTGAAGTTAGTGGAAGAAAAACAAATTATGAAGGAGCAATTATGTCAATTGTCACAAGAGAAAAACTTTTAGAAGCTGGTGTTCAATTCGGTCACCAAACAAAAAGATGAAATCCAAAAATGCGTAAATATATTTTTGGACAAAGAAATGGGATTCATATTATTGATTTACAAAAATCAATTCGTAAATTAGATGAAGCCTATAATTATGTTAAAGAACTTAGTGCTAATGGTGGCAAAATTTTGTTTGTTGGAACTAAAAAACAAGCAAAACAAGCGATTGAAGATGGTGCTTTAAAAACTAATTCACCTTATGTAACAGAACGTTGACTAGGTGGAAACTTAACAAACTTTAAAACAATTAAAAGTAGTATTAAAAAATTAATTGATTTAGAAAATAAAGCTAAAAGTGGCGAACTAAAATTATTAACAAAAAAAGAACAAATGTTACTTGAAAAAGAACGAAACCGTTTAGATAAAAATCTTGGCGGAATTAGAAATATGTATAAATTGCCAGATGCAGTTTTTGTTAGCGATATTATTACTAATAAAATTGCTGTTGAAGAAGCAGTAAAATTAAATATTCCAGTAATTGCAATTTGTGATAGTAATAGCGATCCAGAAAAAATTAATTATATTATTCCTGGAAATGATGATGCAACAAAATCAATTACTTTAATTACTAATATTATTGTGCAAGCAATTTTAGATGGTAGAAAACCACATTCAGGAACAACTAAAATTACAAAAGAAAATTCTGAAGATGAAACAAATGCATCTAAAACAGAAAAAACTGATCAAGCAGTAATAGTAAAACTTGCTGAAGCAGCAAAAACAGAAGTTGCTGATGCAAAATTATAAAGGAGACAAGAACGAGAATGTCAGAAGTTAAAGTTGATATTAACTTATTAAAAGAATTAAGAGCAGCAACTGGTGTTGGACTTAGTGATTGTCGTGAAGCTTTAGTTGAATCAAAAAATGATTTAGATAAAGCATTAGAAATTTTAAAAATTAAAGGGCTATCAAAAGCAATGGAAAAAGTTAATAATGTTGCTGTTGAAGGAATTACAAAAGTTTTAATTGATAAAAATCGTGCTGTAATTATTGAACTAAATTGTCAAACTGATTTTGTATCAAGTACGGTAGATTTTAATAATTTATTAAATCAAATCTTAGTAACAATTATTAAAGAAGAAAAACCAGTAGCAACTATAGAAAAAGCGTTAGCATTATCAGTTTCAAAAACAGAAACTTTAAATGATTTAATTGCTAAATCTATTGCTAAATTAGGTGAAAATATTGTTTTGAAACGATTCAAAGTAATTGAGAAAACTAATAATGAAATTTTTGGTTCTTATATTCATACTGGTGGGGTTAGAGCTGGCCTTGTAACTCTTGCTGGAACTAAAGATCAAGAAGTAGCAAAAAATATTGCAATGCAACTAGTTGCAATGAATCCAAAGTTTATTGATGTTAATGATATTGATCCAGGATATCGTCAAAGAGAATTAGAAATTGCAAGAGAACAAGTAAAAGATATTAATAAACCAAAAGAAATTATTGATCGAATGATTGAAGGTAAAGTTAATAAAGCGTTAGCAGAATTAACAATTACTAACCAAAGTTATATTAAAGATAATTCAATGACAATTAAACAATATTTAAGCAAAAATAATGCTACAATTAAAAATATAATTCGATATGAAGTAGGAGAATTAATTTAATTAATTCAAAAAAAACACTTTATGGAGGATAAATTAAATGGTTAGTTTTAAAATTATATATTATGTTTTATTAGTAATGTTTGTTTTACTAGCTTCAGTTTTCTTTTGAGGCTTTATTACTTACAAAAGAACAAGAACTGAAACTAAGTTCTTAAATAAACCATTGTTTACATTGTCAATTATTATGGCAGTAATTGGTATTGCTTTTACGATAGTACCGCTTGGAATGAAACTTTGAACTTATGATGATAGTTATATTCGTTCAGATCCAGCATTTATTTCAATCTTAGTTTTTGAATTTCTTTTCTTAGTAGCATTTTTAATTTTGGCTTATTTATTTGCTTATGATTTTGGTATTGCTTTAGATGCAGAAAATAATACTTTACAATTTTTTGGTCAAGCAATTAATACTGAAAAAATTATTTCATTAGAAACAAAGAAAAATAGTTTACAAGTTATTTATGAACAAGGATATCGAAATAATAAAAAGAAAATTACAATCTTTACACCAAAGGCAAAACTCTTTGCTAAAGAGGTTCTTGTTGATATTATTGCAAGAAACCAAGCAAATCGCGAAGAGATTGCAGCACAACAAGCAATCTTAACACAAGATATTAATCTTGATACAAATATTAATGAAGTTAATTTAGAAAATCTTGATACAACATCAGTGACAACTAATGTTGAATCTAATCAAGAACAACAATCATAATAAATTGAAAAAATGATAAAAAACCACAACTATTCTTGTGGTTTTTTATTGTATAATACATATAATTAAATAAATTTGGAGGAGAAAGTGGAAAAATTTAAGTATAAAAGAATTTTATTGAAGGTTAGTGGTGAAGCTTTAGGTTTGAAAGATGACTTATATAATAACCAAAAAATTGATAAAGTTTGTCAACAAATTAAAACTTTAATTAATAATCAAGTTGAAGTTGCTTTAGTAATCGGTGGTGGCAATATTTGAAGAGGAGCCAAGCAAGGTTCTGCAGTTGGTTTAGATCGAATTAATGCTGATTATATGGGCATGTTAGCAACAATTATGAATGCTTTAGTTTTAGAATCAAAATTAAAAACTTTAGGTTTAAATGTTATTGTTCAATCAGCATTAGAAGTTAATAAAGTTGCTGAACCATATTATTATAAAAAAGCAATTAGTCGTTTAGAAAAAGGTTATGTTGTTATTTTTGCGGGTGGTACGGGTTATCCTTACTTTACTACTGATACAACAGCCGCTTTAAGAGCAGCAGAGATTAAAGCTGATGTTATTTTAATGGCTAAAAATGGTGTTGATGGTGTTTATGATCAAGATCCATTAGTTCATAAAAATGCTACTCGTTTTAATTCTTTAAGTTATCAAGATATTACTAATAAAAATTTAAAAGTAATGGATTTAACTGCTTCAACAATGTCAATGGAAGCTAATTTAGATATCTTAGTTTTTGATATTAATAAACCAGATAATATTATTAAAGCAGCACAAGGCAAAGCTGTTTCAACAATTATTAGTAATAAAAAAAAGAAAGGATAAAATTATAATGACTTTAAAAGATCATATTTTAATGACTATTTACCAACAAAAAAATTCTAAACCAATTAAGATTTTATTTCCTGAAGCAGAAAATGAAAAGATTCAATCTGTAGCATTAAAATTAATTAATGAAGAATTTAATATTAATAACGAAAAAATTAAAATTAATAAATTAGTTACTCCAGTTTTATTATTTGAAAAAACAGAAACAATTCCAAATGAATTGAAAAACTATGCAATTGTTGTGTCTGATAAAGAAAAAAAACAATTAAGCGAAGAATTATATAATTTAAGAAAAGATAAAGGTTTAACTTTAGAGCAAGCTAAAACTTTAATTGATGGTAAAAATTACTATGGGACAATGTTATTAAAAACTAATGTTGTTGATTGTTTAGTTGCTGGTATTAACTTTACTACTGCTGATATTTTACGACCGGCATTACAAATTATTAAGCCAAAACCAGGCATTAAAACAATTTCTAGTGCTTTTTTAATGAATAAAGAACAAGAACTTTATATTTTTGCTGATGGTTCAATTAATATTAAGCCAACAGTTGAACAATTAATTGATATTGCAAAAGCAAGTGTTGATCTTTCTGCTTCATTAAATTTAAAAGCTTTTGATAATAATCATTTTTCGCAAATTAAATTAGCTTTATTATCATATTCAACTAATAATAGTGGTACTGGTGAAGATGTTATTAAAATGCATAATCTTGCTACTAATTTAAAAAATATTAATTGAGGTAAAGAAAAAGTTATTGTTGCTGGGGAAATTCAATTTGATGCAGCATTTGATGAAGCAACACGAAGAAAGAAATTTCCAGAGTTAGATTTTGCTGGACCATGTAATATTTTTATTTTCCCTGATTTAAATGCTAGCAATATTAGTTATAAAGTTGCTCAAAGATTGGGTGGTTATCAGGCTGTTGGACCGATTATTTTAGGATTGAATCAGCCAGTAAATGATTTATCACGAGGTGCTGCAATTGATGATATTTTTTGTACAGCTTTAATTGCTTGTGCTCAAACTGCTGTAAAAGAAAATAAAGTTTAATAAAAGTAGAGGAGAATAATAGTAATGGAAATTAATGATAAAATCTTAGTTATTAATGCTGGTTCTAGTTCAATTAAATTTCAATTATTTCAATTGGTTAATGAAAAACCAGAATTTGAAATTTTAGCTAAAGGATTAGTTGAGAGAATTGCAATTTCTGGTAGCAGAATTATCACTGAAATTATTAAAAATAAAAATGTTGTCAAACATGAAAAAACAATCACAATTAAAGATCATGATTTTGGTGCTAAGTTAATTATTGAACAATTAGAAGCATTCAAAATAATTAAAGATTTTGATGAAGTTGTTGGTATTGGTCATCGATTAGTTCATGGTGGTCAAAAATTTGTTACCTCAACCATTATTAATCATCAAGTTGAAACAGCACTAATTGAAAGTGTTGCTTTGGCACCTTTACATAATCCACCAGCTTTGAAAGGTTATCATGCTTTTAAAGTTTTAAATCCAAAGATTAAACATGTTGCTGTCTTTGATACTTCATTTCATTGTACTTTACCTGCTGAAAAATACCTTTATTCTGTACCTTATAGTTGATATCAAAATTATCAAATTAAACGCTATGGCTTTCATGGTATTAGTTATCGTTATATTTTAGAAAAATTAACTGAAATTTTAAAAAAACCAGCACAAAGTATTAACACCATTGTTTGTCACTTAGGTAATGGTGCTAGTGTTTGTGCTATTAAAAAAGGTCAAAGTTACAATACTAGTATGGGATTAACACCATTAGATGGTTTAATTATGGGAACAAGAAGTGGTGTTATTGATCCTTCAATTCACAATTATCTTTGTCAAATTACTAAAAATAGTAAACAACCTGAAACAATTGTTAGTGTTACTGATGCTTTAAATAAGGATTCCGGATTATTAGGGATTAGTGAAGTTTCTTCTGATATTCGTGATGTTGTTGCTGCCCAAAATGATAATAAACATCCAAAACAAAAGCAAGCTGCTTTAGCAATTAAAATGTTTACGCAAAGAATTGCTAATTATATTATTCAATATGCTAATGATTTGGATAATCAAGTTGATGCTTTAGTTTTTACTGCTGGGATTGGAGAAAATACTGCTGAAATTCGCCAAGCAATCATTGATGAAATTAAAATTTTATCATTAAAACTTAATGAGAAAAAAAATCAAGCATCATATTCAGATTATCTATTAATTAGTGAATCTAGTTCAAAAATTCCAGTTTATAAAATTAGAACAAACGAAGAAATTATGATTTGTTATGATACTTTTACTTTAATTAAATAATTTTAAAAAGACCAAATGGTCTTTTTTTATTGTCGTAATTTAACAAAGAATTTTTAAGAATATATTTATTACAGTATTCACTTATATTATAATTTACTTATATTAAAAAATTTTGAAGTGAGGGGAAAAGACAATGAGTAAAAAGACAAAAGTAGTTTTAGTTGGTATTAATCATGCTGGAACAACAGCTGTTAAATCTTTAATTCGTAATTATCCAGATGCAGAAATAGTTTGTTATGATCGTAATGATAATATTTCATTTTTAGGATGTGGAATTGCTTTATGAGTTGGTAAAGAATTTAATGATGCGAGAGGTTTATTTTATGCTTCTGCTGAACAATTAACTAAAATGGGTGCCAAAGTTAATATGGCACACGAAATGACAAAGTTAAATACTAATACCAAAACTTTAACAATTAAAAATTTAAAAACTGATCAAACATTTACTGAAACTTATGACAAATTAATTTTAGCAATTGGTTCATGACCAATTTTAAATCCAGGTGGTAAAGAAATTCCTGGTTTATTAGCATTAAAAAATGGTGTAGTGCAAGATGATTTACTTAATGGTTATAAATTAACAGAAGGAATTTATCTTTCAAAATTATATCAACATGCGCAAACGCTTATTACGGAATTAAACAAAAGTTCTGTTAAAAATGTTGTTGTAATTGGTGCTGGTTATATTGGCATTGAATTAGTAGAAGCATTTACTAAAATTAATAAAGAAGTTACTTTAATTGATTTTGAAAATCGTATTATGCCAAGATATTATGATCCTGAGTTTACTAATGATTTAGAAACTGATATGAAAAAAGCTGGTGTTAAATTACAATTAGGTGAAGTCTTAACTGAATTTACTGTTAAAAATAATCATGTTAGTGAAGTTATAACAAATCGTGGTAAATATCAAGCTGATTTAGTAATTATGGCAGTTGGATTTTTACCAAATACTAAAGTATTAATCAATAACGATGGTTCAAGTGAATTAAAATTAGATGCTCGTGGGGCAATTATTGTTAATAAATATTTCCAAACTTCAAATGATGATGTTTATGCTGTTGGTGATTGTATTGCAATTCATTCAAATGCTTGAGGACGAGATGTTAATATTGCTTTAGCAACAAATGCTGTTCGTAGTGGTTTAGTTGCTGGTTTAAATGTTGCAACTAATAATCAAGTTCCATTCCCTGGAGTTCAAGGAACTAATGCGATTTCTGTTTTTGGTTGAAAGTTTGCTGCAACAGGATTATCAGAAATTTCTGCTAAAGCAATTTTTGGTCAAGAAAATGTTGATGCAATTTATTATCAAGATACAATTTATCCACCATTTATGAAAGATAATCATCAAGTAAAAATTAAAATTGTTTGAGATAAGAAAACACGAAAAATTTTAGGTGCTGAAGTTGGTTCACAATATGATCATACTGAAGTTATTTATATGTTTTCTTTAGCAATTATGAAAAATGTGACAATTGATGAACTACCATTAATTGATATGTATTTCTTACCACACTTTAATAAACCATATAATTATGTAACAGCAGCAGCAGTGTTAGCGACTGGTCTTTTAAGTCAAAATGATATAATATATCCAGATCCATATGAAAAAGGAGCACAGCTAAATGAAGCAGCAGCATCGCAAACAACAAACCAAGAAGAAAAAGGATGATAAGTCTAAACTACCAGTTCAAGAAATTAAATATCGCCTTCCTTGATATTTAAAAATAATCCTTTTATTAACATTTCCAATTTGAATTATTCCAAAATTGCTTATTAATTTAATTTTAGGAAAGAAGATATATGATTATTTAGAATACTTTCCTAAATCTGGAATTGTAGATAATCCTAATTATCCCAATGTTGAATGAAATACTTTAGCATTTTATAATCATGATATGGAAGTAAAAAAAGCTTCAAAAAAATTATTAATTAGTGAAAAAGAATGAGCTAATCTTAAACCAGAAGATATTAAAATTACTAGTTTTGATAATACAAATTTAGCAACATTTTTATTTATTAATAAAAAACCAACTAATAAATGAGTTATTGTTTTACACGGATGAATGCAAAATCGTTATAGTATTTTATATTTAGCAAAACCTTTTTATGAAGAAGGATATAATGTTTTAGTTTATGATGCTAGAAATCATGGTAGCAGTGATATTACAGCAACAACATTTGGTAAAAATGAAGCAAGAGATTTATTAGCAGTAATTAAGTATTTAAAAACACGATATAAAGAAAATATTTTGGAATATGCTTTGATTGGTAATAGTATGGGTGCTTCAACAATTCTTCAAGGCTTAGTTACTTTACCTTTAAAAGATTATGGTGTAAAATCAGCAATTTTTGATTGTGGTTATGATGATTTTAGTCATATGATAAAAATTTTAGGTCAAGTAAATCTTAAAGTTAATTGATTTTGATTTTATTTTGGTATTAAATGATGATTTTTTTATTATGACAAATTTAACATGAATGATGTTAAACCAATTCGACAAATTAGTAATTGTGCTGAAACACCAATGTTATTTATTCATGGAACATTAGATCAAACTGTGCCAATTACAATGACAAAAAGAATTTATCAAGCAAAAGTTGAAAGTGAAAATGCCACTCAAAGACAAGGTTTTAGCCAATTATTAATTGTTGAAAATGCTGGTCATATTCAATCAATCACAACTGATTATGAATTGTATACTAGTACAGTTTTAAAATTTGTTAAACGATGATTTAGTAATGATAAGGGCAAGTAAATTTATCATATTAAAGGAGTAAAAATGATTTATTATCGTAATGAAAGTAAAGATCCTTATTATAATTTAGCGTTAGAAGAATTACTAACAAAAGATGAAACAATAACTGATGACATTTTATTATTATGACAAAATGATAATACAATTGTTATTGGTGTTAATCAAAATACAATTGAAGAAGTAAATAATGATTATGTTAAAGCACATAATGTTAATGTTGTCCGCAGATTATCGGGTGGTGGTGCTGTCTATCATGATTTAGGGAATTTAAACTTTACTTTTATTTTTAATAAAAACAAAGATAATGTTCGTAATTATCCATTATTTACTAAACCAATTATTACTGTTTTACAAAAGTTAGGTGTTAATGCCCAATTTAGTGGCAAAAATGATTTAGAAGTTGCTGGGAAAAAAATTTCTGGTAATGCCCAATATGTTTATAAAAACCGGATTATGCATCATGGCACAATTTTATTTGATGTTGATTTAACAATTTTACCGCAAACTTTAAAACCTGACTTAACAAAATTACAATCAAAAGCAATTAAGTCAGTTCAAGCACGAGTAACAAACATTTTACCGTTATTAGATCAAAAAATTACAATTGCGCAATTTAAAGATTTAATTATTGAAGAATTAAAAACAACAAAAGGAACAAAAATTCTTGATGTCAGTCCAGAATTAGTAGCCAAAGCTCAACAATTAGCACAAGCAAAATATCGTACTTGACAATGAAATTATGGTAATTCACCTGCCTTTAATTTAGAAAATAAAGTTTACTTACAAGATAAAGGTACCGTTGATGTTAAGATTGCAGTTGAGCAAGGAATAATTAAAACAATTAAGATTTATGGTGATTTTCTTGGATCTAAAGGAACAAAAATTTTAGAAAATCAACTAGTTAATCAACCTTATAATTATCAGACAATTAATCAATTACTTAATGAAAGTGACGTTAAAGCAGTTTTTGGTTCAAACTTTACTAAAGATGAGATTGTTCGGATTTTAGTTAAATAAGTTAGGAGGTAATTTATTATGGGTCGTACATGAGAACGAATAAAATGATTACCAAAAGAAGATTCATGGTGTGTTAATAGATTTATTGAAAATTATTTTGAACGATTAATTAAAACTGGTCAGCCATTGTTAAGCGATGAAAGACAATTAGAAGTAAATAAATATATGAAGCATTTTAATAATAAAAGAACAAATTCTAGTGTTATATATAAGTTTCATAATGTTGAACATTTAGCTTTTAAATTAGTTGAACAAAAAGGTAATCCTTACGATGTGCCGATATTAGAAAGATTAAAAAATTGTTCACAACAACAACGAAGAGTTTGAATACAACAAACTACAATATATGCTGAAAAGATTAATGAATGATTTAATATATCTTAATTACTAAAAAGCCTTATAAGTGACTCTTATAAGGCTTTTATTTATCCCGAATTAATTGGTAAATTTGGTTTTTCTTTTATTTCTTTTTCGTCATTAAAGTCAATAATGTAATATTTTAAGCGTAAATTTCATAAATATAAAGTTGGTTTATAAAGGATGCTAGCAACAACGGCATTGCTAACACCATGAATGGCATCGAATGGTAAACTATTTAATCAATATAAATAAAATTCAGCTTTGCCATATAAAAGTAAATGAAGAAAAGCATCTAAAGTACCAAAACTAAATCCTCAAAGACTATTAATAATAATAAATAGTCATCAACATTTTTTAATTACTTTTCTAAATAATCAAATTATTGTTACTAATAAAGGTCATGCAATCATATATAAAATTACTCAAGTAGCAATCCCTCGTAGTAAAATTTCACATAAATTAAAAATTAAAGGAATTGAGATTGCCATTCGAAAAGGAAAGACTAAAGCAGCAAATGATAAAAGAAAAGTGACAACTTCAATATTTGGCAAAATTGCTAATGCCTCTTTTAAAGCAAAAACTAAGGCACTATATAATGCAATTATTATTAGTCTTATTAATTTTTGAATATGTAAACTCATAGTATTTCCTAATTTTGAATTTCTCTTATTGGGAAATTATTATATCAATCATTTTAGTTAATAGTATTTATATGTTTAATTCCCCCCTCCAGAAAACTGGGGGGGGAATTTTAAAGTTTTATTGAATTTTAATTATTTTTTATGTTTGTTTTTCATTAATAATGTTACTAAATCTTTTTTGTCTCAAGTTAACATTTCTTCTTGATATTTAGTATATAGCATTTTGCAATCTTCAATTTCTTTTACTGTGCGATTTAAATCAAGAAAACCTTTAATTTCAACTTTTTTATTTTGTAAAGCTTTATATTGTAAAAAGAAATTAGTAATTTCATCAAGTAAATGTTGGGGTACATCTTTTAAAGTTTGATAATCATTAAATCTTGGATCACTTTTTGGAACACCAAAGATTTTTGTATCAATTTCACCAGCATCAATCATTTCAATTGCTCCAAGAACTCTAATTTCAATTAAACAACCAGAGAAAGTCGGATAAGTAATTAATGATATTACATCTAAGGGATCACCATCATAATCTAAAGTATTAGGAATATAGCCATATTCACCAGGATAGAAATTAGCACCATATAATGGTCGGTCTAAAATGAATGCCTTTTTTTTAATATCATATTCAATTTTATTTTTTGAACCTTTGGGAATTTCAACAATCATTTCCACAGTTAATGTTTTTTTGTCCATTGTTTATCAATAAATCCTTTCTGTTATTACAGTTATTTTCAATTATATATTATTTTAAAGTACTTTAATATTATAATTAATAAAGTAAAAAAATAAATAGGAAACTAAAAATGACAACTGATAAAGATTTTAAAAAACAATTTAATAAAAAAATAATTAGTAGTTTTAAATTAACAACTCATAAAATTACTTTAATTGTCTTACTTTTAGCATTAACAGTTTTAATTAGTTTATTGGAAATTCCAGTTTTTTTTAATGATTTTTTAACAATTGATTTTGGTACTACTATTAATCTTTTAGCAGTTTTTATTATTGGGTTGCCCTATAGTTTGTTAATAGCAGTTATTGCACCTTGATTGCGATTAATTATTCCTCATACGATGCCACCAAATGTTGTTGGTGAACTTGCTTATATGTTAAGCTCAATTAGTACTTTAGTTGTTTTTTTCTTAATTAATAGTTTGTTATTTTATTTTTTTAATAAAAATAATAATTGAAAACTATCATTAATTTTTGATATTAGTAGTGCTGTTTTAACAACTATTATTATTAGTTTCTTAAATACTTTTTTTAATTGGGCATTTATTTTAGATTTATATGGTGCTCAGGCATTAAAAAGTTTACTTTGAACTTTGTTTTTACCTTATAATCTTTTTAAATTTACTTTGATTTTTATTTTATTTTGTTTGTTAAAAAAGCCATTTTTGTTTTTAAAGCATCACTTTAATTTATAGTTATAATATTATCTTTATTAAAAATATTTTCAAGAAAAGTTAAAAATGATGATTTATAATATAAGTAAAAAAAATAGGGGAGGGGGTTAGCAAATGGAAAAAATTGAAGTTCAAAATAAATTGTTTGCAATAACAGATTATATAATTAAAAGACATAAAGTAACTGATTCAGTTAAAATTCAAAAAATTTTATATTTTTTATATTTGGAATATCTGAAAGAAAAAAATCAAAAACTTTTTGAAGACGAATTTGAAGCTTGAATTTATGGGCCAGTGTTACGAACTGTTTATAATCATTTAAAATATAATGGTTTATTTTTTGATGAATATGAAACTTTAGATATTGATAAAGGACCAATTTTCATTAAATTTTTATCATTAGATGATAAAGAAATAATGGCTTTTATTGATAAAAAAATTACTAAATATAAAAACCAAAATACTTTTAATTTAGTAGAGAAAACTCATAAAACTAGTCCTTGAATCAAAGCTCGTAAAGGCTTAAAAGAAGATGAGCCTTCAACAAGAAAAATAAAATTTTCAGATTTAGAAAAATTTGTTAAAACATGACAGCCTTAATTAATTTTAGTTTATTTCAATATAAATGTATTGAAACTAAAAAAGATGTGTTAATACAATAGCTTAAAGATTACATTATATTTTTTTCTTGCTTTATTTTTAAAATTATTTTATAATCTTATTAATTGTTTAATTATAAAAATTATAATTAAACTAGAGGTAGAAAATGGAAAAAGAAGTAGAAATAATTAATCTTAATGAAGAACAAGTTAGCAAAAAACCTAAATGATTTAAATTAAGAAAAACAAAACCAATTAATTTAAAAGAAGAAATTTTTAAAATAGTATTAACAGGAATTTTGCTTGGTTTAGCAGTTGCTCTTTCTTTAATTGAAATTAAAATTCCAATTGTTGGTGCACAAGTGCCATTAAGAATTTTTGATGTTTTAATTATGGCATTGGCAATTCCAATTATTAAGATTTGATATACTTTAGCAATTGCTATTATTGAACCATGATTACATTTTGCAATTGATAGTGATCATCCACCAATTCAAATGTTTTTTGATAACATTGCCAATATTATTTTTGTTGTTTCTTTTGTTCTTGTTTTTGCTTGCTTGTTTAAAAATAAAACAAACAAGTATTGTAAAACAAATAATAATTATCATGAATCAATTATCAGACATACTTTTGCTGGATTGATTTTAATTCCATTAAATGCGATTGTTTCAACTTTTGCTTTTATTGTCACAGTTGTTATTCTTGCTAATAGCAATTTGTCAGCACCAGAAGAATATTTTGCAGCAATTAAAGCCTTTTATCAAAGTGGTGCTACGTTATTTTTTATTTTATTAGTAATTGAATTAGCACGATTTTTATTTGTTTATTTGTTATTTGCTTTAGTACGAAAACGTTTAGCAAGATTAAATCGTTTTTAATTAATATAAAAAAATAAATTACTTGGTAAAAAGATATTTTTTCATTATAATTTTATTGTTGAAATTAAATAATTTAGATTAAGGGGTTTGTATGATTAACAAATGAAAAGATCCATGATTTTATTATAAAGTTATTGCTGCTACAGCAATTCTTGGCGCAATTGTGGGTGTTTATCTATATCACATGATTTTACAAAAATGAACAAGAACAACTGATTATCCTTTTTCATATTGATTATTTCAGGGTAATTTTATTAGTTATTTTACTTATCAAAGTAATATTATTGTTGGCGTTTATTTTTTATTCGCTGCAATTTATCATAATAAACCAAATAAAATCATTGACAATCAAAATGTTAAATTAGCAATTACATGTTATATTACTGTAACATGTTGTACTTTTTTAATTATTATTATTCCAGTAGCAGTTTTATCAGTCTTTAAAACTACTGAAACTTTTAAATTTGGAGTAATCCTTGGAGCAATATTTTTTCATGTTATAGTGCCTGCTTCAATGATTTTTTATACTTTAACTCATGTAACGCCAATGAAAATGACAGCTAAAGAGTATTATCATAAGTCATTTTGATTATATTTAATTTATCCTTTAGCTTATACATTTTATCTTGCGTTAAGATTAATAGTTTATTCAACTGTTCCAAGTTTAAAATCAATGCCATTAATATTAGTTTATCCTTATTTGCCAGGTTTTCCAGATCACAATGTTCTTCCTCATATAAGTAATAATCAATTAAATATAATCATAATGGCAATATTTTTTATTCTTGTCTATATTGGTTTTATTGGTTTTAATTTTATATACTTTTATAGTATTAGAAAGTTAAGTCAGAAAAAGCGAAAAACAAAATAAAGCAAAGAAAAAAAGCAATTAATTTATTGCTTTTTTTAATTAAAAACGATATTATTTAATGGTGTTAAACGCCCACGTAGCTCAGTGGATAGAGCATCGGCCTTCTAAGCCGGGGGTCACAAGTTCGAGTCTTGTCGTGGGCGCCATTTTATTTTTAAAAAATTAATGAGGCTTTAATAATGGATAATAACGATTATTATCAAACAATTATTGTTAAAATTAATCATCTCATTACAGAAGAAAAACTTTCTCAAGCTTTTGATCTTGTTAAAGAAGAATTACAAGTTGCTTATATACCCCAACAATATCAAGATCAATTACAGAAACTTCATGATGAGATTGTTTTTAATCTTAATCAAGAAAAAAATGACTCTGATGTTGTTACTAATTTTTGAACTTTAGAAAAGATTACTAAAACTCTAAATGATTGAACAAAACAAGAACAACATGCAACAGCATTTTATTTTTTGCAAAGCTATAATGTCCGATTAATTTTACCAGTAATTACTAATTATTTATTAAATCCTAATATTACAAATATTAATAAAACAAGTTTATTAATTTTATTAAAAAATCAAAATATTAATCAAGAATTTCAAGTTATAAAAACTCATGATAATTTTGTTATTAATCCAGTTAAATTACTTGCTTGATATGATTGAAAAGTTTATCAACAAGTTAACCAATTATTAGAAAAAATTGTTTATATTGATAATCCAGGGCTTTTTCAAATTTGTCATTATTTGTTAAATAGTTATTGTGAAAGTTTAATGCCTTCAGTACCAAGTTTAAAACATATTAATGCGATTGCAGCAGCAATTTATATTCGTGCTTGCAGTTTGCAATTTATTAGAGTAACATTATTATTAAGTGCTCGAATGTTTCATTCTACTTCAACTGTAATTAAAAAATATTTAACAGATTTAAAAATGCATAAAATTTCTTAGGAGCAATAAAACTTTATGAAAACTATGAAAGCTAAAACAAAGAAAATATTAGAAATTTCTTACATTGTCACTATTAGCATCATTGCTTTAGGTGCTATGGTTACTGCAATTGCAGTGCCCTTGGCATTGTATCAAAATACCGAAATAAATAAGGAAGGTTAAAATGAAAGAATACAAAAATATTGAATTAATAACAAAGAAAATTCCTGTTGAGGGATTAGGACAGTGAATTATTACTATTAGTGGTGACGATTGAACAAAAATTTTGTCAAATTCTGAAAATAATTTACTTGCTAATTTACAAGTACCAGGATTTAGAAAAGGTAAAGTACCAGCTAATATTGCCAAAAAACATATTAAAGCTGATGAAATTTTAAGAAATGCTGGCAATTTAGCAATTAAAATTGCTTACCAATATGGTTTAGATCAAAAAGATTTAGATGTTAAAGTAACTAATAAACCTGGTGTGGAAGTTACACAATTGTCAAAAGAATTATGTCAATTAACTTTTAATTTTGATTTACCTTTAGAAGTTAAATTAGCACAATATCGTGACTTTGATATTAAAAAACCAGAAATTACCGTTACTGAAGATGAAATTGATCAACAAGTGAGTTTATTAAAAGATCGTTTTGCAATTTTTAGTCCAAAAGAAAAAGGAAATTTAGTTGCTGGAGACATTGCAATTTTTGATTTCAAAGGTGTTTTAAATGGTCAAGAATTCCCAGGTAATCAAGGTAAAGATACACAATTAGAAATTGGTTCAAAACAATTTATTCCAGGTTTTGAAGATCAAATGATTGGTATGAAACCAAAAGAAACTAAAACAATTAAAGTAACTTTTCCGAAAGATTATCAAGTTGAAACTTTAGCTGGTCAAGAAGCAGAATTTACAATTCATTTAAAAGAAATCAAAATTAAAATTCCAACTGAAAGTAATGATGAATTAGTTAAAGATATTAATATTCCAAATATTAATACTTATCAAGAATTATTAGATTATATTAAAACACAATTGGCAGAACAAAAAAGTAAGTCAGTAAAAGATCAATTTTTAAATCAATTGTTTAATGAAATTTTAAAATCAACAGTTGTCATTGTTCCTAATTCATTAATTGATAAGGAAACTGATCGTTTAATTAATGATTTTAAAACTCAGTTAAAACAACAAAATCTTTCTTTTGAAGAATATCAAAAGATGACTAAAGTTAGCGAACAAGATATTCGTAAAGAAGCACAAAAAGATGCTCTTTGAGAATTACAAACTTATATTCTAACTGAAGAAATTGCTAAAGCTGAAAAAATTACTGCATCACAATCAGAAATTGATCAATATCTAAATAATATTAGTTTACAGTTTAATATTTCGGTTGAAGAAATTAAAAAAACTATGACAGATTTAACAGCTATTATTAGTAATGTTCGCCGTAATAAAACATTAGATTGATTATGAAATAATAATGGTATTGTTGCAAAACAAGAACCAGAAATTAAAAAATCAAAATCATCAAAACCAGAAAATTAATGAAAATGCTTTTAACTATAAATGTTAAGAGCATTTTTTTTGAAAAAGGGTTAAAACCTATTTTTCTAAAAAATAATATAAAATATAAGTGTTAGAAAATATTTTACTAAATTTAGCAGTTAATATTTGTAAGTGCTAATGTTTTGTATTATAATTAAAACTAGGAAAAATCATTTATTTGAGGTGAAATTATATGAAGACAAAAAAAATTACTAATATTCCGGTTTTAGTAACATTAGGAAATTTTGTTTTCCCAAGTGTTGAAATGGAATTAGACATTGGACGAGCAAAATCAATTGCTGCAATTAATGAAGCAAAGGATAAATTTAATGGGCAAATTGTTGTGCTTTCACAAAAAGATTCAAAAATTGATAATCCAAAACTTAGTGAAATTTATCATGTCGGAACATTATGTAATATTACAATTAAGAAAACTTTTCCTGATGATACATTGAGAGTAGTTTTTTTTGGAAAAGAAAGAGTTAAAATTACTAATTTAAAAGATAATAATTTTTATAGTGCTGATGCTGAAGTTTATGAAAAAGAAGTAATTAATCGTGAATTAGAAGAAGATTTAATTCAATCAATTGTTAATAACTTACAATATATTTTAGATGTTCATGGTTCAATTCCTCAAGAAGTAATTAGTCAAATTACTGATGGGATGAAAGCAGTTGAAATTATTGATAAAATGTCACAATATTTACCATACTTGACAGTTGAAAAACGCCAACAACTTTTAGTTGAACCTAATGTTGAAAAACGTTTAGATTTATTAGTTAAAGATATTAGTGGTCAAAAACAAGCGGGAGTTATTGAAAAAGAATTAACAAATAAAATTAAAGACCGAATTGATGAGCAACAAAAAGAATATTATTTACGAGAAAAGTTAAGAGCAATTAAAGAAGAATTAGGTGAAATTGATGGTAAATCAAATGAATTAAATCGTTATTTAGAACGTCTTGATTCTGAACCATTTCCAGAAAATATTAAAGAACGAATTAAAGAAGAAATTGCTCGTTGTGATGAAATGCCACAAGCGTCAAGTGAAGCTAATATTTTACGAACTTATATTGATTGAATGATGAACTTACCATGATATCAAAAAGACAAAGAAAAAGATTATGATTTAAAAAATGTTCAAAAAGTTCTTGATAAATATCATTATGGACTAAATAAAGTTAAAGAAAGAATTATTGAATATTTAGCAGTACAAAAAATGTCTAAATCATTACCAGGACAAATTATTTGTTTAGTTGGTCCACCAGGTGTTGGTAAAACTTCTTTAGCAAAATCAATTGCTGAATCAATGGATCGCTCTTTTGTTAAAGTTTCTCTTGGTGGTGTTAAAGATGAATCAGAAATTCGTGGTCACAGAAAAACTTATATTGGTGCGATGCCGGGAAGAATTATTCAAGGAATGAAAAAAGCCAAAGTTATGAATCCAGTATTCTTATTAGATGAAATTGATAAAATGGCATCTGATTATCGTGGTGATCCTTCAAGTGCAATGTTAGAAGTATTAGATCCAGAACAAAATGCTAATTTCTCTGATCATTATATTGAGGAAAATTATGATTTATCAAAAGTAATGTTTATTGCAACCGCTAATTATATTGAAGGAATTCCTGAACCATTAAAAGATCGAATGGAAATTATTGAATTATCTTCATATACTGAATTAGAAAAATTAGAAATTGCAAAACAATATTTATTACCAAGAGTTCATAATATGACTGGTTTAACTAATAAGTTAATTAAATACAAGAGTGATGCTGTTGAAGAAATTATTAAATACTATACTCGCGAATCAGGAGTTAGAGAATTAGAAAGATTGTTCAATAAAATTGCTAGAAAGTTTATTGTTCAATACTTAAATAAAGAAGTTAGTTCAGTTGAATTGACAAGTGCAAATGTTAAAGATTATTTAGGTAAACCAATTTTTGATTTCACTAAAAAAGAAGATGTTTCACAAGTTGGTGTTGTAACTGGTTTAGCATATACTCAATTTGGTGGCGACATTTTACCAATTGAAGTTAATTTCTTTAAAGGTAAAGGTAGTTTAGTATTAACAGGAAAATTAGGTGATGTCATGAAAGAATCAGCGACAATTGCCTTAGATTATATTAAAGCTAATAGTAATTTATTTGAAATTGATCCACAAATTTTTGCTGAAAATGATGTGCATATTCACGTGCCAGAAGGTGCCGTGCCAAAAGATGGGCCAAGTGCTGGAATTACTTTAACAACAGCAATCATTTCTGCCTTAGCAAATAAACCAGTGTCAAAAGATATTGGAATGACAGGAGAAATTACTCTTCGTGGTCATGTTTTACCAATTGGTGGTTTGCGAGAAAAATCAATTTCTGCTAATCGTAGTGGTTTAAAAACAATTTTAATTCCAAAAGCTAACTTAAAAGACTTGGAAGATATTCCAGAAGAAGTGCAAAAGAAATTGAAACTTATTCCTGTTGAATTATATAGCGAAGTTTATGATTTTGTTTTCAGACAAAATAAAGTTAAAGTTAAACAAGAAGCAATGGAAGCAGAAGCAATTGCTAGTTCAAAATAAAATTTGATAAAAACTAAAAATATTTTGATAAATTTTAAATTTATCATTTATAATTAGTAAAGAGTAAGTAAGTTACAAAGGTAGAACATTCTATTTTTGTGACTTATTTTTTTATAATAAAAAATATAAATTAAGGGAGAATAAAGATGTCAAAATTGATTGAATTAATCATTTTAGCTGGACCAAGTGGGGTTGGCAAAACTTCAATTGTCAAAAATCTTTTACAAGATGAAGAATTGAATCTTAAAAAAGTTGTAACAATAACAACTAGAGATATGAGAGAAAATGAAATTGAAGGAGAAGATTATTATTTTGTTAATTATAAAACTTATGCTGATAAATTAAGAAAAAATGAATTAGCTTTTAGTGTTCGTTTTGCTGGAAAATTTTATGGTTTAGAAAAAAAGGAAATTGAAAAATGGACAAATGAAAAGAAAATTCCTTTATTTGTTGGTGGCTTTAAAGATGCTGAAAGTTTTCATCAACAACTTAAAGAAAAAGCACTTGTTATTAAAGTTTTACCTGAATCAAAAGAACAATTAAAAGACCATTTAACTTATCGTGATAAAGGTAATACTAATGCCTTATCTGAAAGATTATCAAAATTTGATGATAGTCGTAATTGAATTAATTCATATTGATATTCAGTAACTAATCATGAAAATAAATTAAATGAAACAATTGCAAAAATTAAATCAATAATTATTAAAGAAACAAAGGAAATGTCGCTGGAACATTCGTCAGATCAAAAATCAAAAGAATTAGAGTTAGAATAAAATTTTTAATTAAATCTAAGGAGGTTAATTATGAATGATGAAGAAAAAAAACAATTGTATAAATTATTTTTAAAATCATTTTTAAAAATTAGAACAACAAATATTAATGATACTAATCTAGTTAGTTTTGATTTATTTATTAGTACGACAAGAGTATATAAATTTACTACTTTAAAATGAAGTAGAAAGATAAAAGAGCAAGCAGAAAAATGCCAAGATTTTTTATTAACAAGAATATGTGATACTTTTAAAGATTGTAGTTCAATTGCTGTTGCTGCTGAATCTAAATTAATTGATGAAATTTTTAATAAATTTTCTGAAACTTCAGAAAATTTAAAAGTATTAGATAATTTTATTAATTTTTCACTTGATGATTTAGAAATTAAAAAAGCGAGAATAAATATTTCAAAAAAAGATAGTAATGCATATCAACAAGCATTAAAACGATTTGAACGCTTAAATTTATTTTATTTTGAAGAAAAAATTGCAAAACCAGTTAACTATGATTTAAATCCGATAACTCCAGAAACAGAAACAATTCTAGAAGCACAAGATAAGAGTTATCAACAATCAAATAAAAAATCAAGTTTAACTGTTGATAAGTCTGAACATGAACCAATTTTTAGTTTTAGCGATTTTTAGTATTAAATAAATTTAATTAAAATAAATAACAGAAAAGACCGTAAAGGTCTTTTTTAATTCAAGAAACAAAAGATAATTATGTTATTATTTATTTATTAATTAATGATAATTTTGAATGAAAAAATAAAAAATCCTAGTTGTTAGGATTACAATAGTGAAGGTTTAATCTTTCTTAAGTAATTATGTTATGAATTATTTATAATGAATGATAGCAATTTTAGCAATTTTAGTTGCAAATACAAAGTATTAACAGAAAAACAAATAAAGAGTAAAAAAATCTTTAATTGCTGATTATCAGTAGTTTTATTAAATTTTAATGGTGAAAAAAATGTTAGAAATTAAACAAGCAAAATTTTTGACTAGTGCAGTTCAAAAAAACCAATGACCAAATGATTATCTTCCAGAATTTTGTTTTCTTGGTCGTAGTAATGTTGGGAAATCAAGTTTTATTAATACCTTAGTTAATCAAAAGAATTTAGCAAGGGTTTCACAAACGCCTGGTAAAACGCAAGTATTAAATTTTTTTACAATTAATAATGATCAATTTCGTTTTGTTGATGTTCCTGGTTATGGTTTTGCTAGAATTAGCAAAGCAAAACAAGAACAATTTGCTCCAATGATTGAAACGTATTTATCAACAAGAGAAAATCTTAAAGCGATATTTTTATTATTAGATTTTCGTCATGCTCCAACTAAAGATGATTTATTAATGTGGCAATATTTAAGTGATGTTGGTGTAAAAACTTATTTTGTTGCAACAAAAGTTGACAAAGTAAGTAAAAATCAATATCAAAAACAAAAGAAGTTATTATTAACAACTTTAAGTTTACCAATAACAACATCATTAATTTTATTTTCAAGTTTTAAAAAGATTGGAATTTCTGAAGTTTTAGCAGTTTTTGAAAAAAATTTAACTAATTAATCTAAATTAATATTTGTTATAATTTTAATAAGAAGATAAGAGGTAAAAATATGGCAGAATCAGCAGTTTCATTAATAACAGTAGCAATTTTTTGTGGTTTTATTTTATTACTAGTTCTTAATTTTCAAGCTTTTAATTTATGTGAAGCAAATAATCGTTGAGGAATTATTTTATTTTCAATTGCTTTACCAGTTATTGGAACTATTTTCTCATTAATTTATTTCGAAAAGAAGTATCATTTATTCACTAAATCAACAAAAAGTCAAAAGCACAAAAATGGTAAAAAACATAAAATGAAAAAAGTTAATTAGAAAATCAAACTAAAGAAAAGTATACGGAAATATAATAATGAGTTTTGTAATTATGATTGCGGTATTAGCAGGATTTGCCATCCTTGTCGGAATAATACTATTAATTAAATATTTGAAGAAAAAATATAAACAACAACAAGAAAAGAAAATATCTCAAGAACAAAAAAAGTAGTTTAGATTTAAATTACTTTTTTTATTTTATGTCGTAAGGTTAAAATAAATTAAATATTTCATCCATATATATTGCTAAAAAAAATATAGATTATAAATTATATCAAATTTTTATTGCATTATAAAAAAAATTTGATATAATTAATTGTTATTTCTTAAAAAACTAAAAGAAAGGAGACAAAAATGGAAAATAATAAAAATTTTTTAGAATCAGAAAAACAAAAAAAACCTTTATATAAAAGTTGAAAACTTTATGCTGTTGCATTAATGGTAATTGGAATTGGTTTAGCTGTTGGTTTAGGAGTAGGACTAAATACTTCACACAATTCAATTACTCCAACACCAATTCAACAAATTAATTTAAATGATCTAAGTGATCTTGTTACAGAAGTAGCAAGTGATACAACAGAAGAAAATGCTTTGACAGCTTTCTTAGAACAAAATAAAGAAAAATATTCAGATTTACAAAATAATGTAACATTTAAAGCCGGATCATTTAATGCTTCAGATTATGATAAACTTGGCTCTTATACGATTGTTGCTAATGCAACAGGTAAGTATACTGGTGAAGTTAATGTAACTATTTCAACTATTATCCCTAAAGATGCTGATGAAGCAGTAGATGTAATTAATCAATTTATTCATCAAGATATTCCAATTGATGGACCAGGGCAAACGGTTTTATTTACAGCAGAAGAATGAACTAATATTAGTAATAGTTTAAATCAACAAAAAGCATTGTTAGATGCTTTAAGTGATAAAGCTTTTAGTTTATTAAAAGCATTTAATCCAAATTTTGCTAAGAATATTGAGAAATTTACAATTACTGGTCAACCAATTGACTGAAATAATAATGTAGATGGTTATCACTATCCTGATTATTCTAGTGTTGCAAAAAAATTAAATAATGGTGAATTATGAGCACCAGAAACTATGCAGTTTAATGGCAAAGATGTTCCAGTTTTAACTGTTGGTTTTCAAGTTACTTTAAAAGATGGTACTACTAGTGCTGAACCATTAGTTGGTGGCAAAAATGCTGAATCTGATGGTAAAGGACATTATTCAGGTAATAAAGATGGTGAATATCAAAATAGTTTTGGTGTAATTTGAAATTTAAATATTAAAATTGGAATCCAAAATTAAAATTAATAACAAAAATATTTTTTTAGTAAAAGATTAATTAAAATGAGTTCAGTTAAATTGAACTCATTTTAATTTTTTAATATTTGACGATAAACTACAATATTTTTACAAATTTTATTGTGTCATAATAAAAAAAGTAATAAAATAAAAATTGACTATTTTTCAAAAATCAAAGAAAGGGTTATAAAAATGGAAAATAATGAATCTTTTTTAGAAAAAGAAAAACCAAAGAAATCTTTATATAAAAGTTGAAAACTTTATGCTGCTGCATTAGTAGTAATTGGAGTTGGTTTAGGTGTTGGTTTAGGAGTAGGACTAAATAATTCACATAATTCAATTACTCCAACACCAAGCCCAAGCTTAGAATTAAGTGGTTTAGAAGGTCTTAATAAAGAAGTAGCGAGTGATACGACAGAAGAAACTGCGTTAGCAACTTTCTTAGATCAAAATAAAGAGAAATATTCAGATTTGGAAGGCAGTGTAGCACTTAAAGCTAATTCATTTACTCCTTCAGATTTTGATAATTCAGGCTCTTATACAATTGTTGCTAATGCAACAGGTAAGTATACTGGTGAAGTTGTTGTAACTATTACTCAAATGGCAAAGTTAGAATTAAGTAATTTAGAAGATCTTAATAAAGAAGTAGCGAGTGACACGACAGAAGAAACTGCGTTGGCAACTTTCTTAAATCAAAATAAAGAAAATTATTCAGATTTGGAAGGCAGTGTAGTACTTAAAGTTAATTCATTTACTCCTTCAGATTTTGATAATTCAGGTTCTTATACAATTGTTGCTAATGCAACAGGTAAGTATACTGGTGAAGTTGTTGTAACTATTACTCAAATGGCAAAGTTAGAATTAAGTGGTTTAGAAGGTCTTAATAAAGAAGTAGCAAGTGACACGACAGAAGGTAATGCTTTGTCAGCTTTCTTAGATCAAAATCAAGAAAATTATTCAGATTTGGAAGGGAATGTAGCACTTAAAGATGGAACATTTGTTGCTTCAGCGCCTGGTAATTCTGGTTCTTATACAATTGTTGCAAATGAAACGGGTAAATATACTGGTGAAGTTAATGTAACTATTTCAGCACCTGCTCCTAAAGATGCTAATGAAGCAGTAGATATAATTAATCAGCTTATTCATCAAGATATTCCAATTGATGGACCAGGGCAAACGGTTTTATTTACAGCAGAAGAATGAACTAATATTAGTAATAGTTTAAATCAACAAAAAGCATTATTAGATGCTTTAAGTGATAAAGCTTTTCTTTTATTAAAAGCATATAATTCAAATTTTGCTAATTATATTGAAAAATTTACAATTACTGGTCAACCAAGTGATTGAAACAGTAATGTTGACTTTTATCGTTATCCTGATTATGAAAGTGTTGCAGAGAAATTAGATAATGGTGAATTATGAGCACCAGAAACTACGGAATTTAATGGTCAACAAGTGCCACTTTTAACTGTTGGTTTTCAAATTACTTTAAAAGATGGTACTACTAGTGATGAACCATTAGTTGGTGACAAAAATGCTGAATCTGATGGCAAAGGACATTATTCAGGTAATAAAGATGGTGAATATCAAAATAGTTTTGGTGTAATTTGAAATTTAAATATTAAAATTGGAATCCAAAATTAAAATTAATAACAAAAATATCTTTTTAATAAAAAATTAACTAAAATGAGTTCAGTTAAATTGAACTCATTTTATTTTTTTAATTAGTTTTACAAAGACAAAAAAATCTTTAAGATCTAAGATTGGTTCTTTTTAAATAAAATAAAATTACAAGATATTAAAATCTTGTAATAATTTTAAAAATTATTTTTTATTTAGTAGTTACATTTTGCTTCAGTCTAAATTTCCTTGTTTTTTTAATCTTAAAAATATAGAAACATATAAGTTTTTACCAACATTAGATTTTATTTATAAGTGAATTATTTTCTTTAAGCGGAAATTTCATTTTTCTAATAAAAAATGAATATATAACATTATTGCGAAAAAATAAAATAGTCGGAATATCAGAAACTACAGAAAAAGAATTGAGCGAATAAAAGATTCACAATTAGTAATTTTTTTTGAATAAATGCGAAAAATAAAAAATTGAAAATTAAGAATATGTAAGATCTAAAATTAATTTATAGGATAAAAAATAAAAAGTATATCTAATCTTAGATATACTTTTGTAAAAAAATGGAAACGGACATACGTTCTTACCAATGTTAGCACTGAGCCTATGGCCATTAATTTCACTATTTAAATCTTATCATTTTAATTTGCAGTGTCAAGAAATATATAAGATTTTATTGAATTTTTTCTGATATATAAGGATAATTTTTTATTATTATATTGTTTTGTGCATTGAGATAATTAAATTTTTGATTATCATTTTTATTTTTTAACGAGTAAACTGAATGAGCAAAAAAATCTGCGCCTTGTAAACAATATTCACTTTTTGAATCTGCCATTACAAAAGTATACTTATATGAACGACTTTTTAGATATTTTAGATCATGTTTTAAGTAATTAATAAAAGAACCATTTTTACCAGCTATGCCAAGATCTTCTTGATCTAAAGTAATATTAATTTTTGTTTTTTTAGTTGGGTGGATAGATTCAATTATTAAACAAATTAGTTGTCCAATTAGATATGATTTGTGATATCCATAATTATTTTTTCTTATTTGTTTAATTTTTCTTTTATTTTGTAATGATTTATTTTTCTTTGATTTTAATTCTTTATCATAAATTTTTTCAATTTCTATTAGTCTATCAGATAAACTTTTCTGTTCTATTACTGATATTAACTGACAATTATTATTTTTGATAACATTATAAATTTCTTTACGTTTTCAATTTGATATTGATGAAGCAGCTTTTACTTCTTTATTATTTTTAAATAATTTTATTAATGCATTTTCATATTTTTCTCTAAAATTATCAACTGCTTCTTGACTAGTGAAAATTAAAGCTCCATAAATAAAATATTCATTATTACTTGATAGTTCAATATTTCCACTATCATCAATAAAAACTCAACATTCTTTTATATTATTTTGATTCATTAATACCTCTTTCTAAACTCTATTCTATAAATATTATAATAAAAATTAAAATATATAATCAATAGTTTTTATAACTTAATAAACTATGTTATATTTAAGAAAAAAGATTTAATTGGTGCGGAAATGTTAAAAAGAAAATATGGTTTATTAACAACAACAATGGTTGCCATCAGTGCAACATTAGGATCATCAATTTTAATTTCTTTTGGTCAAGTTGCTTTTTATGCAAAGTTTAATCCAATTTTAATGTTATTAGCTTGGGCATTAGGTGGTTTGTTAATTATTCCTAGTTTATTAATTTTTGCTGAAACAACAGTTAGTTATCCAGAAAATGGTACGACTTATAATTGATTAAAAAAAGCAAATTATAAAGCATTTGCTTTTTGGTTTGGTTGAATTTTAGTTTTAATTGTTAGTGCCACAGCAATTGCTAGTATTACAATTGCTTGTAGTTCATTAATTGCTTCATTATTTAATATTACTAATCCATGAATTATTAAAGCTATTGGTATTGGTTTAATGTTAGTAATTGGTTTATTCCATATTTTTTTAAAACAACTTGTTATTGTTTCTCAAACAATTTTTACATTTTTAAAACTTTTACCAATTCTTTTTATTATTGTTATTGCGATAATTTATGGTTCATTTAATAATTTCAAAAATCAGGGTGGTAGTAATTTAACAGAAACATATGTATCGTCATATTTATTATTACCAGCAATTGCAATGACAATGTTTGCTTATTCAGGAGTAGAATCAGTTACTTATATTGCTGGTGAAATTAAAGAGCCGAAAAAAAATATTATTCGTGCCAAAATTTTAGCAACGATTGTTGTTATCGCTGTTTATTTAATTTTAGCTTTGTCATTCATTATTATTAATGTTAGTCATGGTCTTGACTGAATGTCATCGACTTTTTGACAAGATGCGCTTAAAAATTTAAAACTTCCTTCTGGTTTAATTTTGGCTTTTAATATTTTTGTGATAATAATTTTCTTTGGTTCTTTAAATTCTTTCTTCTTATATCATTCACGAATGGTTCATAAGTTAGCAGAAGAAAAAGATTTAGCACCAATTTTTGCTAAAGTAAGAAAGAGCAATGAATCACCTTATATGGCAATTATTTTATTAATTGTTTTAGCAGCAATTTATATTCTTTGAGATCAGTTATATAGTATTGTTACTTATTTTGTTATTGCTACCACAATTTTACAATTTATTTCAATTATTGTTGCTTGACAATTACGACATAAACGAAAAGATTATCAGAAAATTTTTAACGATTTTGTTTTTGGAATTATTTTTCTTAGTGTTTTAATTGCTGATATGCTCTTATTAGCCGGAGCAATTATTTCTGTTTATATTTCAGTAATTAATAATAATGATTGATGAATTTTATGAAAATGCTTAATTGTTTGTGGTGTCTTACTAGCAGGTTATCCAATTTATTATTTGCGAACTTTTTGACGATGACTTCGTAATGATGAATCAAAAAAGAAACAAATCAAGAATAAAAAAGAATAAGATTAATAGAGTGAACCGTAAAAAGTAAGTATTAAATAAAAAAAATTTTTAAAATTATTGCAAGATATTAAAGTCTTGCAATTTTATTTTATTATATCAATCGTTTCAATCAACGATATCTAAAACATATTCTTTAATATTCAGATAATGGTTGCTATGAATTGTTCTCTTTTTCAAACTAGCATAAAATTTTTCAATAACAGCATTTTCTGTACAAGAATATACTTTTCCCATTGATATAACAATGCCATGCACTACAGAAATTTTTATATATATTTGATGTGTATTGACTACCGTGATTTGAATGGATAATTATTCCATTGCGATCATTTTTTGTTTTCTTAATTGCTGAATTTAAATTTTCCATTACTAATTTTAAATCATTAAATTTTGAAATTTTAAAATCAATAATTTCTTTTTACTTCTAATTGATATTTTTTGAATTTTTGCCCTTTTTAGCGATAAAAAAGACCTCAATCTAGTAAGTTAATTTATACAAACTATTTTTTAATTTGTCCTTACTATTTGGAGGTCAGTCTATTAATCTTGCTCTTTTTTATTAATGAATTACTTTAAAGTCTTTAAAACCAGTTTGATTTGATGTTTCTTTATATGAATCAATATCTGCTTCTACTAGTTTTATTTTTGCTAAAGCATTTCTAATTGCATCACTACCAACAAAAATATGAGTTGGAATTATTTTTTTGGTTGTTAAATCATAAATAAATTTTGCATAAGCTTTTGGATTTCCTAATTGCTGATGGTTAATAGCATTTCAATTTTTCTTATCAGTTTCAAAATTGTAATCACTAATTTTACTATCGGCATACTTAATTGATGTTGATTCTAAAAAGTTTGTTCTAAAGCCTCCAGGTAAAATTGATGAAACAGAAATATTAAAGTGTTTTAGTTCATCATTTAATCCTTCACTAAAGCCATCAAGGGCAAATTTAACAGCACTATAAACACTAACATTAGCGAAACTACGATAACCAGCAACTGAAGATGTGTTAAAGATATGACCGTATTTTTGTTTACGAAGAATTGGTAATACGGCTTTAATAACATTGAAAGTATAAAAAACATTAACTTTAAATAAATTATTAATTTCTTCATCACTAATTTCTTCAAATGGTCCAATTAGTCCATAGCCAGCATTATTTAAAACAATATCAATTGTATTAAATTTTTTAAGTGCTAAATTAATCTTTTCACTAATATCACTAATTGAATTTAAATCAGCACTTAGTGCTAATAAATTTTTCACATCACCAATTTCTTTGGTAATAGTTTCAGGATTTCTTGAAAATGCGATAACATTATTACCTTGGCTAATTAAATATTTAACAGTTTCTAAGCCAAGTCCTTGACTGGCACCTGTTATTAATCAAGTTTTATTTTTCATTTTTTCTCCTTTGCTATTTTTATTTATCAATTTGTTTTTCAGCAAAGTCACTATATCTGTGACCAACAATTTTAATTGTATCTAAATGTTTTTTAATTTCAATAAGTTCTTTTTCAGTAAATTCTACCTTTATTGCTGATAAGTTTTCTTCTAAACGACTAATTTTTTTTGTTCCAGGAATTGGAACAAATCAAGGTTTTTGTGCCAGAATTCAAGCAATAGCAATTGCAGCTGGTGTTGATTGTTTTTTAATAGCTAATTCTTTAACATAATCAACAAGTTTCATATTTGCTTTAAAATATTCTGGTGTGTTAAATCTTGGAATCGTATTGCGATAATCACCTTCACCAAATAATTGCCCTGGTTTAACAGTACCTGTCAAAAAGCCTTTTCCTAAAGGACTAAATGGGACAAAGCCAATTCCTAATTCTTCAAGTGTTGGAATAATTTCTTGCTCTGGTTCTCTTCAAAACATTGAATATTCACTTTGTAAGGCAGTAACTGGACAAATACTATGTGCTTTTCGAATTGTTTTTGCTGATGCTTCACTTAAACCTCAATGACGAACTTTACCTTCTGCCATTAATTGTTTAATAACTTTTGCAACTGTTTCAATTGGAACATTTGGATCAACACGATGTTGATAAAACAAATCAATATAATTAGTTTGTAATCTTTTTAAAGATCCTTCAATAGCACGGCGAATATTTACTTCACTACTATCTAAACCAACTACTTTGTCACCTTCGTATTTAAAGCCAAACTTTGTTGCAATAATAACTTTATCACGAAATGGTTTTAATGCTTCGCCAACGATTTCTTCATTAACAAATGGCCCATAAATTTCAGCAGTGTCAAAAAATGTTACACCTTTTTGATATGCTGCTCTTAAAAATGTTATTGCTTCTTCTTTGCTTGGAAATGGTGGAAAGGAAAAACTTAATCCCATACAACCTAAACCAATTTCAGAAACAACTAAATCTTTTCCTAAAGTTCTTGTTTTCATTTTTTTCACCTCTGATATAATTGTAAAAGATTATAGTAACTTTAAGGCAAGGAGAAATTAAAAATGAAAAAATTATATTTAAATGAAATTGCAAAACGATTTAATCTTAGTGAAGCAACAATTAGATTTTACGATGAAAAAGGTTTAATGCCATTTATAAAGCGAGAAGCAAATGGTTATCGTTATTTAAATGAAATTGACTTACCATGAATTGAAGTGATTGTTTGTTTGAAGAAAACTGGTATGGCAATTAAAAATATTAAACAATATATTGATTTATGTATTAAAGGTGAAAGCACTGTTGCAACAAGACATTTAATGATTATTAATCAAAAAGCAGTTGTTGAAACTAAAATTATTGAATTACAAAATGAATTACAATTTTTAAAGGAAAAAGAACAATATTATCAGAAGTTAATAAGTAAAGAAGTAGGAATAAAAGATCATCCATATTCTTATTCAAAATAATTTTTAAGTGAAAGGTATTAGAGTTGTTAATATGAGCAATAAATTAAAAGATAAAGGGTATTATGATTTATTATTAAAATCAACCGATGAAATTGATGATAATTATTTAATCAAAAATCTGGAACAAGAAGTTAATAATATTAATGACATTAATAAATATTTAGGACAACAGTTTAATCATTTATTAATTAATCATTTAACAACAATTAACAATCTTGATGATAAAGTTAATTTCATTAATAATTTATTAATAAATTTTAGTAGTAAACAATTTCGGAAAGATATTTTATTGCAAGTTAAAGATCAAACCAAAAGCAACGAATATCAAAGCCAAATTCGTTTGAGTGATAATTATTTATTTACCAATCAAGAAGAACAAAAATTAATAGAACAATTAAATAAAGAAATTATTACTAGTGATGCTGTAGCATTTGTTTATCCTTTTATTTCTAAAACAATGATTAATAAATTACGAAGTGCTTTTAATTTTGCTTTAAAGTATCAGATTCCAATTACTTTAATTACAACAACTTTTGATCATCAAGCATTATTTGTTAATTTATATGAATTAGAACGATTAATTAAACAATATGCTAATATTAAAATTCGGATTGAAGATAACACTGAAATTAGAAGTGAAAGAATTCATATTAAAGCAGCAATTTTTACTCGTACTTCTGGTTTTTCTTCAGTTATTATTGGTTCTAGTAATTTAACAATGCCTGGAATGAGTTCAGGAAGAGAATGAAATATTAGAATTAATGAATTTAATAATCAAGGTTTATATCAAAGGATTAGCCAAGAATATCAAAAATTATGAAATGATAATTTAATTGATTTTAATAATGAACAAGTAAGAAAACAATTATTAGCAAGAATTGAAAATCAAAATCAAATCTTTAATCCAAGTATTAATCAAACTAATTTTTTTAATTATTTATTATATGACTTTCAACTTGCCATTTTAGAAAAATTAGCTTTTCGAAGAAGAATTAAGAAAAATAAACATTTAATTATTATGGCAACGGGAACAGGTAAAACAGTTATTAGTGCTTTTGATTATTTACAACAAATTAAAAATCATCAAGCAAGAAAACCAAGATTGTTATTTTTAGCTCATCAAAAAGAAATTATTGAGCAAGCATTAAATACTTTTCGCAATGTTTTAAAAGATAAAACTTTTGGTCAAATTTTAAATGTTAAAACTGAAAACTTTAATTATGATTATTTATTTGCAACAATTCAAACAGTTTATCGACATTTAAAAAAGTTTAATCAAAAACAATTTGACTTAATTATTTTTGATGAAGCACATCATATTGCAGCTGATACTTTTGATCAAGTTTTTAAATATTTTCAACCACAAGAGATAATTGGTTTAACAGCAACTCCAGAACGAGAAGATAATAAAAGTATCTTACCTTATTTTGATAATGAATTTGCTTATGAATTACGATTGTGAGATGCAATTGATCAAAGATTATTAGCAAAATTTGATTATTATTGTATTGATGATATTAATAGTAATTTAATTGGCATTGATTTGAATAATGATCAACAAGTATTTAAAGTTTTAAATAATGATGCAAGAAATAAATTATTATTAGATGTGATTAATAATTATATTGGTTTTTATCATCAGCCATTAACTTTAGTATTTTGTATTAATACCGTTCATGCTGAAATTATTAGTAACTATTTACAAGCACAAGGTTTAAAAGCAAATTATTTAACTAGCAAAGTTAGTCATTTACGAAATAAAATTTTAAATGATTTTCGAAAAAGAATGATTAATTATTTATGTGTTGTTAATATTTTTAATGAAGGAATTGATGTTCCTGAAATTGATACGATTATTTTATTACGACCAACAAATTCAAAAACAATTTTCTTACAACAATTCGGTCGTGGTTTACGAAAAACAATTAATAAAAATAAATTGGTTGTTTATGATTTAATTGCTAATATTGATCAAAAATATGATATTACGATTGGTATTAAAAATTTATATCATAATCAAGCAACTTTAAATCAAAAAGCACTCTTTGATCAAGGTTTTAGTTTACCTAATGGTTGTACTTTGAATTTAGAAGCACGTAGTAAAGAAATTATTTTAAAAAATTTACAAGCTTGATATCAAGTACCAAAAAGAATGCAACAAGTAGTTAGAGAATATTATCAAAAATATCAAAATGAAGGTTTGGCAAAAATTATTAATGATTATGACTTGAATCTAATTTTGTTTTATCATTACTTGGATGATTTTTATTTAAGAGTAGCAATGTCAATTAATCGCTATCAAGAACAAGAAAATCAAACATTGCGTAATAAAAATATTTTAAAACAATTTTTATTTTTAAATGATTATCAAATTATTAATTATTTTTACTTAAGATTACAAAATGATTTAACAAAATTTGTTGTTAATGATTATTATGATAATTTATTATTTTGTTCTTTATTTTATGAAGTTACTAGTTTAAAAGTTTTTCGTTCACTTATTAGTGATGAAGATAATTTAATTGCAAACTTTATTAACCACCATCAATTAATTGTTCAAGAGTTATTAATTATTCTTGCTTATAAATTACAATATGAAACTTTGCTTGTTCAAGAACAAAAGATAACTAATTATCCTTTACTTTCAATTAAAGCAACATATACAGTAAGGCAAGCATTAGCTGCAATTGGTCGCTTAAATTTCATTAAGAATTTAGATTCATTAAAAATTATTGCCTTTCAAGCAGGTTATTTAACTTATGATCAAGATAAGTCAGTGGTTTTTGCTGATTTAGATGGCAGTAATTATGGTAAATTAACTAGATATGATGAAGCAAAGCAAGAATTTTATTGATCGGTACCAGAATCAAAGAATATTAATAGTAAATGAGTTAAGGATTTAGAAAATCAAACAATTGTTAAGTTTTTGTTTTTAAATGAACCAATTAATAAGAACTATCCTAACTTATCATTAAAACTTTATAACTTCGTTGGAATTGGTAAATATCTTGCTACTTTATCTGATAAATACTTAACAATTAAATTAAAAGTTAAAAAAGAGATTACTAAAGATTAATATTTCTTTTTGTCTTAAAAAAGTTTTAAAAAATACTATTATTTTTTTTAAAATAGATATATAATTTACTAGTATGTAATTTCAAGGAGGAAGAAATATGGCTGTACCAGCAAGACGAACTTCAAAAATGCGTAAAAATACTCGTCGTAGTCACGATGCTTTAATTTCTCGTACAACAGCTAATTGTCCTAATTGTGGTTCAGTAGTTTTACCTCATCATGCTTGCATGAAATGCAATACTTATAAAGGTGTAAATATTCCCACAAGTAAAAAAACTACAGTATTAGCAGAAACTAAAGATGCTAAAGTAAAAGGTAGTTCTGATAAAAAAGCAAAAAGTCCTAAAAAGGATAAAAAAGAAGATAAAAAGCAAGTTGTTAATCAAGCAACTAAAGAGTAAATTTCAATTAATTAATGCATTTTCTTTGCAAAAAGGAAGTGCATTTTTAATACAATTTTAAAGATAAAAAAAGGTTAAAAAAAATAATTATTTTTTTCTTATTTTTGTTGACTTTGTTTCTGCTTTTCGGTAATATTCCTATTGTGACTTAAAAAGGTTGCAAATCTAAAAAATTTACAAAATAGAACGATCTTTGAAAACTAAATAGAACAAGAATTAATCCGTCAATTAAGTCAGAAGATAACTTAAATTAACATATTTTTAAATGAGAGTTTGATCCTGGCTCAGGATTAACGCTGGCGGCATGCCTAATACATGCAAGTCGAACGAAGTAGCAATACTTAGTGGCGAACGGGTGAGTAACACGTATCTAATCTACCATTTAGTGGGGAATAACTGTTGGAAACGACAGCTAATACCGCATAAGATTACTGGATGATTTCCAGTAATGAAAGGAGCTTTCAAGCTTCGCTGATTGATGAGGATGCGGCGTATTAGCTAGTTGGTAGGGTAATGGCCTACCAAGGCAATGATACGTAGCCGATCTGAGAGGATGAACGGCCACATTGGGACTGAGACACGGCCCAAACTTCTACGGAAGGCAGCAGTAGGGAATTTTTCACAATGGGCGAAAGCCTGATGGAGCAATGCCGCGTGACTGATGAAGGTCTTCGGATTGTAAAGGTCTGTTGTAAGGGAAGAAATGGTAAAACAGGAAATGGTTTTATCTATGACGGTACCTTACCAGAAAGCCACGGCTAACTATGTGCCAGCAGCCGCGGTAATACATAGGTGGCAAGCGTTATCCGGATTTATTGGGCGTAAAGGGTGCGTAGACGGTTTTGCAAGTCTGAGGTTAAATTTAGGAGCTCAACTCCTAATCGCCTTGGAAACTACAAGACTAGAGTATAGGAGAGGTTAGTGGAATTCCATGTGTAGCGGTGGAATGTGTAGATATATGGAGGAACACCAGTGGCGAAGGCGGCTAACTGGCCTATCACTGACGTTGAAGCACGAAAGCGTGGGGAGCAAATAGGATTAGATACCCTAGTAGTCCACGCTGTAAACGATGAGTACTAAGTGTTGCCAAAAAGGCAGTGCTGTAGCTAACGCATTAAGTACTCCGCCTGAGTAGTATGCTCGCAAGAGTGAAACTCAAAGGAATTGACGGGGACCCGCACAAGCGGTGGAGCATGTGGTTTAATTCGAAGCAACGCGAAGAACCTTACCAGGCCTTGACATACCTTGCAAAGCTATAGAGATATAGTGGAGGTTAACAAGGATACAGGTGGTGCATGGTTGTCGTCAGTTCGTGTCGTGAGATGTTTGGTTAAGTCCAGCAACGAACGCAACCCCTGTCCTTAGTTGCCAGCATTAAGTTGGGGACTCTAGGGAGACTGCTAGTGTAAGCTAGAGGAAGGTGGGGATGACGTCAAATCATCATGCCCCTTATGGCCTGGGCTACACACGTGCTACAATGGCTGATACAAAGAGTCGCAAAATCGCAAGATCGAGCTAATCTCAAAAAGTCAGTCTCAGTCCGGATTGAAGTCTGAAACTCGACTTCATGAAGTCGGAATCGCTAGTAATCGCGAATCAGCAATGTCGCGGTGAATACGTTCTCGGGTCTTGTACACACCGCCCGTCAAAGCATGAGAGTCGTCAATGCCAGAAGTTGGTGTCCTAACCGCAAGGAGGGAGCTACCCAAGGCAGTGGTGGTGATTAGGCTTAAGTCGTAACAAGGTACCTGTATCGGAAGATGTGGATGGATCACCTCCTTTCTATGGAGAATTGTCTTTTAATTAAGACATCAATCAATGTAGAAATTTAACCTTGATTTAATAAAGTACGGATTATTAAAAAAGTTCTTTGTTCTATTTAGTTTTCAGAGATTGTTTTGTTTCTGAAAATTGTAATTGTTCTTTAAAAACTAGATAAAGTAGACATCAAAATTTTAATCAAATTTTTTATAAATTATCTTGCAATAGGATTATTCTAATAAATTATTAAGAGCGTATGGTGGATGCCTTGGGATTGGAAGACGATGAAGGACGCGATTACCTGCGATAAGCTTCGGGGAGTTGGAAATAAACTTTGATCCGGAGATTTCCGAATGGGGAAACCCACTATCTCTAATCAGATAGTACTGAATAATGAATTCATAGTTATTCAGAGTGATACCTAGAGAATTGAAACATCTTAGTACCTAGAGGAAAAGAAAGCGAATGCGATTCCCTTAGTAGCGGCGAGCGAAAAGGGACCAGCCCAAACCAGTTTTAAACTGGGGTTGTAGGACCATTATATAGAAGTTACAAAATTTGTTAATAGTAGAAGTTGTTGGGAAGCAACACCATAGATGGTGAAAGTCCAGTATACGAAATTAACAAATCTTCTGATGGTATCCTGAGTACGACGAGACACGAGGAATCTTGTCGGAATCTGCGCAGACCACTGCGTAAGGCTAAATACTAACCAATCACCGATAGTGAACCAGTACCGTGAGGGAAAGGTGAAAAGTCCCCCGCAAGGGGAGTGAAATAGTTCCTGAAACCATATGCTTACAACAAGTCGGAGCCCGTTAATGGGTGACGGCGTGCCTTTTGTAGAATGAGCCGGCGAGTTACGATTACATGCAAGGTTAAGCGTTTTAGACGTGGAGCCGTAGTGAAAGCGAGCCTGAATAGGGCGTTTAGTATGTGGTCGTAGACCCGAAACCAGGTGATCTAGCCATGAGCAGGTTGAAGCTAATGTAACAGTTAGTGGAGGACCGAACCAACGTTCGTTGAAAAGACCGTGGATGACTTGTGGCTAGCGGTGAAATTCCAATCGAACCTGGAGATAGCTGGTTCTCCCCGATATAGTTTTAGGACTAGCGTTAGAATTAGGACAATGGAGGTAAAGCTCTGAATGTATGATGGCCCCACCTCGGGGTACTGAATGCAATTAAACTGCGAATGCCATTGTTTCATATCTAGCAGTCAGTCTGTGGGTGATAAGGTCCATGGACGTGAGGGAAACAGCCCAGATCATCAGCTAAGGTCCCCAAATCAATGCTAAGTGGAAAACGATGTAGAATTGTTTAAACAGCCAGGAGGTTGGCTTAGAAGCAGCCATCCTTTAAAGAGTGCGTAACAGCTCACTGGTCGAATGATTCTGCGCGGAAAATGTACCGGGGCTAAGCATTGTACCGAAGCTATGGGTTTATGCACTTTTATAAGTGTATGGGCGGTAGGGGAGCGTTTTAAGCAGCAACGAAGTTAGACCGGAAGGACTAGTGGAGCGCTTAAAAGTGAGAATGCCGGCATGAGTAACGATTGAAGGTGAGAATCCTTCATGCCGATTGACCAAGGTTTCCTGGGCAAGGTTCGTCCTCCCAGGGTTAGTCAGGACCTAAGGCGAGGCCGAAAGGCGTAGTCGATGGACAACAGGTTGATATTCCTGTACTACCATAGTAACTGATGGAGTGACAAAGAAGGCTAGGATATCCCAGCGACTGGAAGTGCTGGGCTAAATACAAAGAGGGTTGTGTAGGCAAATCCGCACAACATTAACCTTGAAGTATGATGGGGAGTGAACGGTTCGCCTAGTAACGAAGTATCTGACGCCCTGCTTTCAAGAAAAGCTTCTAAAGATATTATTATGGTACCTGTACCGAGAACAGACACATGTGGTCAAGGAGAATATCCTAAGGCAAGCGAGATAACTATAGCTAAGGAACTCTGCAAAATAACCCCGTAAGTTAGCGAGAAGGGGTGCTCATAGTAAAATATGAGCCGCAGTTAAGAGGTCCGGGCGACTGTTTAGCAAAAACACAGCTCTCTGCAAAGTCGCAAGACGAAGTATAGGGGGTGACGCCTGCCCAGTGCTGGAAGGTTAAAGCGATTTGTTAGCAATTTATTGCGAAGCTTTGAACTGAAGCCCCAGTGAACGGCGGCCGTAACTATAACGGTCCTAAGGTAGCGAAATTCCTTGTCAGGTAAGTTCTGACCCGCACGAAAGGCGTAACGATCCGGACGCTGTCTCGGCTATAGACTCGGTGAAATTTTAGTACCTGTGAAGATGCAGGTTACCCGCGATTAGACGGAAAGACCCCGTGGAGCTTTACTACAACTTGATATTGAATTTTGGTATAACTTGTACAGGATAGGTGGGAGACGATGAAGTGCAGACGCTAGTAGGCACTGAGTCAACCTTGGGATACCACCCTTGTTATACTGAAATTCTAACTTGAGGCCATTATCTGGTCTGAGGACAGTGTCTGGTGGGTAGTTTGACTGGGGCGGTCGCCTCCTAAAAAGTAACGGAGGCGCCCAAAGGTACCCTCAGTATGAATGGAAATCATACATAGAGCGCAAAGGTAGAAGGGTGCTTGACTGCGAGACTTACAAGTCGAGCAGAAACGAAAGTTGGGCTTAGTGATCCGGCGGTCCCGTGTGGAAGGGCCGTCGCTCAACGGATAAAAGTTACCCCGGGGATAACAGGCTTATCTCCCCCAATAGTTCACATAGACGGGGAGGTTTGGCACCTCGATGTCGGCTCATCGCATCCTGGAGGTGTAGTCGCTTCCAAGGGTTGGGCTGTTCGCCCATTAAAGCGGTACGCGAGCTGGGTTCAGAACGTCGTGAGACAGTTTGGTCCCTATCTGTCGTGGGCGCAAGAAATTTGAGGAAAGCTGTTCCTAGTACGAGAGGACCGGAATGGACCTACCTCTGGTGCCCCAGTTGTCACGCCAGTGGCACAGCTGGGTAGCTATGTAGGGCATGAATAAGCACTGAAAGCATCTAAGTGCGAAGTCAGTTCCAAGATTAGATTTCTCATCCGCAAGGAGTAAGATCCCTTGAAGACAACAAGGTTGATAGGTTGGGTGTGTAAGTACGGCGACGTATTTAGCTAACCAATACTAATAGATCGAGGATTTATTAGAGAAATTGCGCTATTGTAACTAATTTATAGTGATGTCTACATCTAGTTTTTAGAGAATAATTACCAAATATTTATTGGTGTTAATAGCGATATGGCGCACCTGTTCCCATACCGAACACAGAAGTTAAGCATATCAGCGGCGACGATACCAGAGATGGAAAAATAGCACGATGCCAGTTTTATATCAAGAGTTATTCTTGACCAAGAGAATCCTTTCTTTTAAGAAAGGATTTTTTTATTATTTTTCTTTATGATAAAATTTAAATAATTAATCAAATTAAGGAGTTTATTTCAAAGATGACAATTGGAGTTTTGGGTGCAGGGCACTTAGGTAAAAGTATTATTAATGGATTAGTAAATAGCAAAAGATATAAGCATTCTGATTTTAGGATTGTTGTTAATAGTAATGAAAGTCAACAAGCTTTTAAAAAAGCAGGGTTTTTAGTTAGTCAAGATTGAAAATTTATCCAGGATTGCGATTTAATAATTTTAGCTTTATTGCCACAAAATATTATTGATTTAAAAGGTAAGTTACAAGCAACTTTTAAAAAACAAATGATTTTATCAGTTGCTAGTGGTATTACCTTAAAACAATTAAAAGCAATCTTTCCTACTTGTTCAGTGACAAGAGTCATGCCAAATACTTCTGTTCAATATAAGCAATCAATGACAATGGTAACAAAAGAAGGATCAAAAGATGCTAATAAAGAAGCATTAAATCTTTTTAAATGATTAGGTAAAACAATTGTTTTATCTGAAAAACAAATTCATACTTTCATTGCCATTTGTGGTAGTGCTAGTGCCTATTTGTATTACTGATTACAGCCATTAATGAAGTTAGCAATCGTTGATGGCATTAGTGAAGCAGATAGTAAAGTAATTATTACTAATCTTTTACTTGGTGTTGCTGCAAATATTAGTAATAGTTCAGCATCTTTAGAAATGCTACAAAACCAGGTTGCTACTACTGGTGGTACAACAATCGAAGCGATTAAAGTGTTTGATGAATATCACCTAAAAGATGTGATTAAACAAGCAATTGAAGCAGTCGCTAAAAAAAGTGTCTCACAAAGTTTAGAATCATAATTTAAAAATAATTCTATATAATAAAGATAAGTATTACATAGGAGGGTTAATTATGTCTAGTGAAAAAAGCGATAAAAAATGTAATTGTCATTGCGAAAGTTGCAATTGTGAAAATTGTCATTGTAAACACCATTAATAAATTCTTTTATTAAAAAATCTAGTAATTTAATTACTAGATTTTTTAATTTGTAAATTTTTCTGTTAAACAGTTTAAATTAAGTGTTACTATTAAATTATAAGTTTAGTTATTAGGGGTGATATTATGTTTGATTTAGCACCTAAATATATTTTTGGTTATATTAATAAATTAAATGATGAAAAAATATTTGTAGAAATGTTTTTTAGAGTAATAAATTTAGGAATAATTGAAAGAACTAATGAAAATAATGTATTAATATTGAATTCAAAATCTCAAAAATTTACGGTAATTGGAAAAGAAATTATTTTAAATGAAGAATTAGTAGATAATTTAACTAATTTAATTTTAAGACAATTAAGGTTAGCTAAAATAATTCCAACTAAATTAGGATTAGAACTAGGCAATTATTAGGAACGAAATCAAGGAAATATTAAAGCAATAGTTAATAATTTAGTATTTCATAAATGATATTATAATCAAAATAATATTTCAGTTTTAGATATGACTGCTGATCTTATATATCGTATAGCAGCAATTAATCATCCTTTTACTAATGGTAATAAAAGAACAGCATTATTATCTGCTGGTGCTTTTTTAGATAGTATTGGTTTATATTTATCATTTGATAGATTACAAACTAAAACTGATTATTTAGATCAATGAGAAAATTTTATGATTGATATAGCAAAAAGTAGAGAAATTAAAGAAACTGAAGATGAAGTTTTAAGTAAAATCAAAAATAAATTATTTGAATCAATTGCGATAAATTTTAATGAAAATATGATTTGACCTAAGAAAATTAAAACGAATACTGATAAGGAGATGCAAAATGAAGAATTTGAATTTTAAAGATTTTTTAGTTACTAATGAAAAATATGGTAAAAAAGAAATTGATCGAGCTTGTAAAAGTACTGAAGCAAATGAATTTTTAATTGAAGTTGCAAAGAGATTAGCAGATAAATAAAATTGAATTTAACTAATAAAAACTAATAATTTAAATTATTAGTTTTTATTAGTTTATAGATTTTTTTTAATAAGATAAGTGTTTATTAATAAAATTATATTTTTTTTATATATAAAAATGTTAAACTAAAATAATAATATTATTATGAATTGTATTATTATTAATTTTATATGATAACTATGGGGAAAAAATGACAAATTTAGAAGATAAGCAAAAAAGTATACAAAATGATATAGATAATAATGGATATAGTATTTCACATGGTAATTCTATTGAAAAAATTAAATTGCTAAAAGATAATTCTATTAAATTGATGTATGGTTCACCGCCATATCCAAATGCGAAAAGAAATTATAAAACTTGAAAAATTGCTAATTATATAGAGGAGATTGAACCTTTTATAAAAAATGTTATTCCTAAATTAAGAGATGATGGTTTTATTGTAATTAATGTAAAAGCAAATAGAACTACTCCGAATTCTTCAAATATATCATCAGAAAGGTCATTGATTATTGAAAAGTTAATGATACATATGAATGAAGAATTAAATTTATATTGTGTTGATATTGAAATTTGAATTAAATCTAATCCTATACCTACGGGTGTACGTGTTGCATGTCAAGATGGATATGAATATAATTTATGATTTTCAAAATCACCTAAATGGTCAATTAATATTGATTCAATTAGGCGTAAATATTCGCAATCTTCCTTGACAACTTATCAAAATTCTTTATTTAAAAGAAGAAGTAATGGTGTACTATATGTTTCAAAAGACAAGAAAATTAAACCAAATGAACTGGGTGCTTTGCCTTTAAATGTTTTGTCTGAAGAAATAAATATATTACCTAAAAATATTAAAAATTCATTATTAACAGATTTTACAAATATTGTTTATGGTGCTGTTTCTGGAAAATCTGAAGAACATCAGGCTGTACAACCTGAATACATTTCTAAAAAATATATTTTGGCTTGCACAGAAGAAGGAGACTTGGTGTTAGATCCTTGAGTCGGAAGTGGGACTACAGGAATAGTAGCAATAAAAAATAATCGTAAATTTATTGGATTTGATATTAAAAAAGAATTTGCAGATCTTGCTTCAAAAAATATTTTAGATAATTTGATAGAAATTAAAAAAAGCAATAAGGGAACTTATAATAATGTTTAAAAATAATATTTTACAATCTATACCTCATGAATTAGGAGAAAAAGAAAAAATAGAATTTGAGCACGAAGCAAAATGATATGCTGAAACTGGTAAAAAGAAAAGAGTAGTAAAACAGCATCAAGAAGCAATATTGAATAATTGAGAGACTAATAATAGACGTGGAATTTTTGAAATGTGTACAGGTTCAGGTAAAACTTTTACTGCAATGTGTGCTATAAGAGAATCTATAATGAATAAGCAAGAAGTTCCAATAATTATTGTTCCTTCAAAAATATTATTTAAACAATGAAAAGAAGAGATTAATAAGGTATTTTCAATTGAAGTTGCTATTTTATTAGTTGGGGGTGGCAATAAGGTAGATAGTAAAAAAATAAAAAGATATACTCAAAATAATCTTAATAGTAAAAGGTGTATTCTTACAACATATCAAACTGCTTCTAGAGAGTCTTTTTTTAAAAATGTTATTTGAGGTGAACATATATTTCTTGTATGTGATGAGGTTCATAATATTGGGTCAAAACAAACTTTAAAAATTTTAACTGCTGATATTGGAGCGCGAATAGGGTTAACTGCAACACCACAGCGATATTTTGATGATAAAGGTACTAAAAAAATTATAGATTTTTTTGGAGGAATAATTGAACCTAAATATCAAATAGCAAATGCAATAAAAGATGGTGTTCTTTGCGAATATTTTTATAATATAGTTGAAGTTCGTTTGTCTAAAAATGAACAAGAAAGATGAAATGAATTATCTAAATCTATTAATAAAAAATTAATGTTAAAAGATAAAGATAAAAATATTAAAGATCTTGAAGATAAATTTTTAGAAAAATTGTTATTTGAAAGAGCTGACATAGTTAAAAAAGCTCAACAAAAAATATATGTTGCAGAAAACATTTTAATTGAAAATTATAAACCTGAACAAAAGTGATTGATATATCTTGATGATTCAGAACAAGTAATACAATTAAAAGAACTTCTTGAAAAACATGAATTCTTAAAGGGCAATGTATTTGAATATCATACTAAAACAGAAAATGATTTATCTCAGACAATTAATCATTTTAAAACTTCGGGAGCAATTTTATTATCAATTAATTGTTTAGATGAAGGTGTAGATATTCCATCTATTGATCATGCAATTATTTTAGCATCTAGCAAAAATCCTCGACAATATATTCAACGAAGAGGTAGGGTTCTTCGTAAAAGTGAGGGTAAAAATTTTGCTTATATTTATGATTGTTTAGTTTCTCCTAATTTATCAGAAAATAATATTCAAAAAAAGTTTTCTATTATAAGAGGCGAAATTATTCGAGCTATGAAATTTTCTGAAACTGCTGTAAATAATGGAGTAAAAAATCAAATTAAAATAATAATGAATAATAATGGTATTGAATTAATTGAGGGAGAATTTACGAATTATGGATAAAAATTATAATAAAAATTATTTGGATATACTTTATAAAATTGTAGATAAAGAATTAATTAATAAATCAGAAGCAGAAATTGAAGAAATAAAATCTGTAATTAATAAATTAATAAGTAAGGAAAAAATGTTTGAATTTAATGAAAATAGAATTTTAATTAGACAGTTTTTAAATTCTTTAATTAGGGGGTAAAAAAATATGTTACATATTAATAAAATTACAATTAAAAATTTTAGACCTTATTTTGGAATACAAACTTTTGATTTTGGTAAAAAGAAAGGACTTTCAATTGTTTTAGGTGATAATGGAATTGGTAAAACTTCTCTTATTAAAGCTATAAAGTTTGCATTATATAATGAATTTGATAGTGTAGGAAGTTTTAAAGTTAAAAATGAAATGAATATAATTGCTTGAGAGCAGCAAGATTATCATTTATTTGTTGCTTTAGATTTTTTATATGATGATGTTCAATATATTTTAAAAAGAGTGGTAAGAAATAAATCTGATGTTCATAATCCAACTAGTGATTTTGATTTTGAAAATACAGTGACATTAATTATGAATGATACTATGTTATCTAAAGAAGACACAAAAAGAATGTTGAAAAACATAATTCCTAAAGAGATATCAGAATATATTTTATTTGAAGGAGAAACAATAAATAAATATAAAGATTTATTAGATAATGACAAAAATCAAGAGATTTATGATTCAATAAGAAAAATTCTTGGTATTAAAATTTTAGAAAATTCAAAAATTGATTTAGAAAATCAATTAGATAAATATAATACTGAAAAAATTCAAAAATTAAGGGAACAAACTAAAAATTCAAATTTGCTTAAAGAGTTAGATAAATATAATGAAAAAAAATCACAGTTTGAACTAGAAAATATTAATGTTGAAGAAGCATTAAATAATAATAATGAAAAGATTAAAAAATATGAAGAAATATTAAAAAGTAATGAAAGAACAAATCAAATTATTAATAAAAAACGAAGCTTGGAAAATGATTTAAAGATAATTGAGGAAAAAATTAAAAATCAATGTGAAGCAATTAAAAAAATTTTAAAACAATATAAAATTTTTTGTTATGAAAATATTAACTATCAAATTAATAATATTCCTAATGATATTGAAGTATTAAAAATTAATAATGAAAAAAATGAAAATATTGAAGAAAAGATAAAAATTAGTCAAGAAAATCTTAATTCTACACAATGCAAATATTGTGGTCATGAAATAAGTGATACAGAGATTCGAAAAATTAAAGATCAAATTAATTTAATGAACTCAGAAAAAATTATAATTTCGGATGAAGAATTAATTAAATTGAAAAAGTATAATCAAAAAATTGAAACTTTAAAAAATATGATTCGTTATGTAAAAAAAGAAGATTTTAAGAGTGAAATATTAAATATTCAAGCTGAAATGCAATCAAAATTAATTGATAGACAAAGTTACAAAGATAACATTAAAACAGTTAGTGAAAATATGGATAATTTAGATGTAATTAATAGTTTAGAAGAAGTTGCAAAAAATTATGCAATAAGTTTGCAAAATAAGAAAATATATGAAGAGCAACTTATAAATAATGAAAAAACAATTGAAACTTTAAAAAATAATATTAATAGTATTATGAAAAAAAATCCTATTTCAATGGATTTTAGTAGTTTGGAGTTAGATAATAAAATTGAAAAAACAAAAATACTCATTAGTATATTTTCTAAATCTATTGCTGAATATTCTGAAAATATGAGAAAAAGAGTTCAAAAAGATGCTACTGATATGTTTAAAAAAATTTCAGAAAATAATGAATATGATCGTTTGGAATTTGATCAATATTATGGTTTAAAATTATTTGATATTTATAATAGACCGGTTCCTAACATTTCTACTGGTTATATGATTTTAATTACAATTTCTTTAATTTATGGTCTTCATAATAATTCAACATTAACAGGAACAATTATTCTTGATGCTCCTTTTAGTGTATTAACTAATTTTCATAGAAATAAAATAATTAATGCTTTTCAAAGTTTGTCTCCTCAAGTATTATTATTTGTATATAAAGATCAAATTGATTTAGAAAGTATTAGATATATAATGCAAGATAAATTAATCAATGAGTATGAAATTTATCAAAATAAAGAAGAACAAAATTTTAGTTATAAAACAAATATTAGAGGTACAGAGTAATGGCAGAATTAGCTCAAATAGGAATAACTGACGAAAATGTAAAATGTTTAGAAAAATTAAAGAGATCTGAATATTTTGATGAAATGCAAGATGCTGCTAGATTTGCTGCTTCACTAGCGATTAACAAAAAACTTTATATTGGAAAAGATTTAATAAACATTGGAACAAAATTAAATACACGATGAAATACAAGTTTAGTTGATCCTGATTATTTTTTTCGTAATTTTATAAAACATTGTGAACTTTGTCCATCTGATTATGGTATTGGACTTCGTTCTTTAATTATTCTTGGATTAGATTATATATATTCTAAAATAAAAGATAGTGAAGATATTTTAATAGGAGAGTTTTTTGATGATTAATGAATTAGATGAATATATTCAGTGTGCAAACAAAAAAGAACTTCAATTTTTATTATATTTTTATAATGAACTTAAGAAAATTGATATTGATCCTATTTCAATGGAAATGCAATTTGAAAAAATTGCTTTAACTTGTAAAGTTAATGATTTTGTTAATCCTGAAAAGTATTTATTAGATTTAGTTCAAAAAATAAATATAATTGATTATGATTTTAAAGAAAAAAATATTAGAATGTTTCCTAATGATTATTTACAAGTTAAAAAAATTTTGGAAAATAAACTTGAATATATTCATACTAATTTAAATAATAAAAATAAGAGAAATCTTAATAATAATTCTACAGAAACTCAAAAACTTATAAATATTCTCAAATATAATTATGATAATGCCCCTAGTGGTTATCAAATGACGATAGTTCACTTATTTGGTATTGAATATGCAGATGCGTTAAAAAATCAACGAGTAAAGGATATTGCTCTAGCAGCAACTGGTAAGGATAGTTTATATGTAGAAATTGGTAAAGGCATTAAATTAGCAAAATATGTAAAGGTGTTAAAAAATGATATTAGTTCATTGATGTCTAATAAAGAATATATAAATGAATTAATTGAAGATTTTATTCAAGATTCTAAAATTTCTTTTGATGAAAATATAATTAAATTTAATAAAAAGAAACAGTATGTTTTAAATAAAATTTTCAAAGATAATAAATAATTTTAAGATTTTTTTATTTAATACTTTAATGATTATATTGATCAATTAATTTAAAAAATATTCTAGTCGTTATTAATTAATTTCTTTTTTAAATATAAAAGTATATAATTAAATAAAATGATAAAAAAGGAGATAAATTGATGTTAAATAAAGAAAAATTGCTTAAAATTGATAGAAAAGTGATGGATTTTATAGTAACTTTGTCAAGAAAACAATTTGATAATTTTATTTTAACTTTTGATGATTTTTTAAAACCAAATGATATGGAAACAATGCAGGAATATTATGCATCAAAAAATATGATTGTATATGCAACAAGTTCAAATATTAGAAATAAAAAAAATAATGATTGAATTAATGAATGTTATTGAGACGATATTAATAAAGTGAATTATATTTTACAAAATGATAATTTAATTAATAAAATTGGAGGTGTAAAAATATTATTTTATGGTCCTACTGGAACAGGCAAAACTACTATTGTAAATGAAATAATCCAAATTAATTCAAATATTAAATATAAAATAATAAATTTTACTAATTTAGTTTCATCAAAAATGGGACAAACTCAAATTAATTTAATCAATCTTGCCGAAGAACTTAATCAAGAAAAAGAAAAAATGATAATTTTTCTTGATGAATTAGATTCTATAGTTACAAGTCGACAAAATTCAGATTTAGGAGAGCATTCTCGCATAATTGCAACTTTTATAAAATTTTTGGATATTCTTTCAAATCAAATAATTTTTATTTCTGCAACTAATTTAATTAATAATATTGATGATGCTATTTTAAGACGATTTACTATAAAATTTGATACAAAATTATTTGATTTAGAAAAATTTTTATATTTTTTAAAACAAGATAAATTTTTAATATCAAAGCAAAGAGAAAATTTCTTAAAAAATCATTTAGTTGAAAATGATAAATTTTCATTTTCGGATATGAAAATTTATATTGATACGTATAATTTAGATAAAGAATTAAATCTTTTAAAAAATGATTGAACTCATTTTTTAAACTATTTTTGAGATAGATTTAATATTAATATTTCTGATTCAAAATTATCTGAAAGAGATAAAGCAGAAATTCAATTTATAATTAAAGAAAAGGAAAAAAAATAAATGTCAACTTTAAATATATCTGAATCTGCTTTAAAAGAATTTAAAAATACTCCTAAACCTAGTA
>Ga0153972_1000020_pt1 | contig 49513 bp, 38 predicted proteins | sample TSGA056MetaG_FD_104732 | JGI IMG/M metagenome (GOLD analysis project Ga0153972, IMG submission 104732) | Attine ant fungus gardens microbial communities from Georgia, USA - TSGA056 MetaG | ecosystem: Host-associated > Fungi > Mycelium > Unclassified | place: USA: Georgia, George L Smith State...
TGAAACTCGCATGGGTATTCTAAACCACACGAACGGCTCACCCGATGACACGCTGGAGGCGACAATCGTTCGCTTTGCAGACCGCATTGCATACATAAACCACGATTTGGACGATGCGCTCCGTGCAGAAATACTCACGGAGAATGACATTCCAGAGCGCATTCGCAAAACCTGCGGAGACCGTAACAGTGTTAGAATTAACTCCATTCTAACAGACCTCATCACCAATAGCCAAAATGGCGAAATCAAAATGTCGGACGAAATGGCCGAGGTTTACGAGCTTTTTCATAAATTTATGTTTGAGCGTGTATACTATAACCCCATCGCCAAAGGCGAGGAGGGCAAGGTTCAAGGCATTTTGAGCACAATATATGAGCATTATGTAAACCATCCGGAAAAACTACCGTTTGAGTTTGCCGCAATTGCCGAGTTAGAGGGAATTGACCGTGCTGTGTGCGATTATGTTGCAGGCATGACAGACGGCTACGCAATGGAGGTTTACGGCAAGCTATGCATTCCAATGGCATGGACTGTTAAGTAAATATTTACTTAAGAAAAAGGCGGTGATACCTCATGCCTCTACCCGAAAGCTTTCTTCAGGAGATCGCTGACAGGAACGATATTACAGATGTGGTGAGCGGCTACGTCAGGCTCACCAAAAAAAGCGGTTCAAACCTATTCGGGCTTTGCCCCTTTCATAGCGAAAAATCGCCCTCCTTTTCTGTTTCCTCCGAAAGGCAGATCTATCACTGCTTCGGCTGTCAAAAGGGGGGCAGCGTTATAAACTTCATCATGGAAATTGAAAACCTTGGTTTTCGGGACGCGGTGGAGTTTCTTGCAAGGCGCAGCGGACTTGAAATGCCGCAAGGCGAAAGCTACGATAGGCGTGAGCGAGAGCGAATGCTTGAGCTAAACCGTGAAACAGCTCGATTTTTCTTCAAAAATCTATCCGGTGCGCAGGGAGCCAAAGCAATCTCTTACATCAAGAGCCGTGGCATATCTCCCGAAATGGTCAAGACCTTTGGCTTGGGCAGCGCTCCAAACGAGTGGAGCGTACTTCGGGACGAGATGCACAAAAAAGGGTTTTCCGACAAGGAGCTTTTTGACGCCGGACTTGTGAGAAAAGGCAAATCGGGCGGCTTTTACGATACTTTCAGGGACAGACTCATATTCCCTGTCATCGACATTCGAGGCAATGTAATCGGATTTTCAGGAAGATTGCTCGGCGGTGACGACGGGCCAAAATATATGAACAGCCCCGAAACGCTTGTTTTCAGCAAAAGCCGCAATCTTTTTGCCATGAATCTGGCTAAAAAGTCAAAAAAAGGATATATTATCCTATCAGAGGGTAATATTGATGTTGTCTCCTTGCATCAGGCAGGGTTTGACTGTGCGGTGGCATCTCTAGGAACTGCGCTGACGCCTGAGCAGGCAAGGCTGATTTCAAGATACGCCAACGAAGTCATAATCGCCTACGACAGCGATGAAGCTGGGCAAAAGGCCTCGGCACGAGCTGTTGGAATTTTGGAAAAGCTAGATATAAAGGTGAAAATCCTGAATATTAAAGGCGCAAAAGATCCCGATGAATTCATAAAGTTAAAGGGTGCAGACGCTTTTTCAAATCTTCTTCATGAAAGCGAAAACCACATAGACTTTGCCCTTCGCGGCATAATTAATAAGCATGACCTTAGCATTGACGAGCAGCGTGTCGCATATATAAAGGAATCGGCAGCAGTTCTAGCATCACTTCCAAGTCTCGTTGAACGTGAGGTTTACTCAATGCGCATTGCCGAAACCGCATCAGTTAGCCCAAAGATTGTGACGGATGAAGTAGAAAGAATTAGAAAAGGCAAGCTTTCCAAAGCCAAGAAGTCCTATGAGAAGGCGGTATTGAAGGTTGCAAACGATGCCCATCCCAAGGAAAAAAGTATGCGCTACGAAAACCAGCGCAGCGCCCTTGCCGAGGAAGGCATTATACGCCTTGCCATCAGCGACGACACCTTGCTTGACGGCACACACCTTACAGGTTCAGATTTTTCAAGCAACATTTTAGGAAAATTTTTTGATGTAATCATGGAAAAATCCCAAAGGGGCGCGCCACTTTCAATTGCAACGCTTGGCGAGGACTTTACAGGCGAAGAAATCAGCCATCTTACATCAATCATCGAGAAGCCCGAAATATTAATTAATGGCAAGAAAGCAGTAAGCGATTACATAAACATAATAAAAACAGAAAAACAAAGCTCCTTAGTCGATGACGATGCGTTAAAGGCATACCAAAAGCTTCGACAGGACAATAAAAAGGGTATGGTGGAAAATAATGAGTAGTGCAAAGAAAAAGGAAACCGAAGAAATAACTCCGGAAATTGCTGCCGAGGTAGCAGAAGAAATGGCATTTGAAGAAGAGTCCTTAGAAACTTCGGCTAAGCCTAAAAAGGCAACAAAGAAAACATCAAAGGTGAAAGCAGCCGAGAAAGAACCCGAAACCGTACAAACGCCGGAGGAAACTTTGCACGAATTATTCGAGCGAGGCAAAAATGCAGGACAGCTTACGAACAGGGAACTTGAGGTTCTGGAAGTTCTGCCTGTCGATCAGGATCGCCTTGACAAATTCTATGAAGCTCTTGAAGAAGCAGGCATAGACACAATAATCGAGGAAACAGATTTTCTTCCGCTGATCGCCGACAGCGTTTCTCCCGATATCGAAGACATAAAGAAGATTGAGGAAGTCACCGAAGAGGAGATTGCCAACACAGAATCTATGATTGACACCTTCTCGACCGATGATCCTGTACGTATGTACCTCAAGGAAATCGGCAAGGTCAATCTTCTATCCCCAGACGAAGAAATCTCTCTTGCAAAGCGCATGGCCGATGGCGATGAAGAGGCAAAGCGCCAGATGGCGGAGGCAAACCTTCGCCTTGTCGTATCTATTGCAAAGCGCTATGTCGGACGCGGCATGCTGCTGCTTGACCTTATTCAGGAAGGCAACCTTGGTCTGATTAAGGCAGTTGAAAAATTCGACTACACCAAGGGCTATAAGTTTTCAACCTATGCAACATGGTGGATTCGCCAAGCCATAACCCGTGCAATCGCAGATCAGGCAAGAACAATCAGAATTCCAGTTCACATGGTCGAAACAATAAACAAGGTCATCCGTGTTTCAAGACAACTTCTTCAGGAGCTTGGGCACGATCCCAGCGCAGAAGAGATCGCATCTGAAATGAATCTGCCGGTTGACAAGGTTCGTGACATTCTAAAGATTGCACAAGAGCCTGTTTCCCTCGAAACACCAATCGGCGAAGAGGAGGATTCCCACCTTGGTGACTTCATTCCCGACGAGGATGCTTCCGAGCCTGCCGAGGCAGCATCGTTCATGCTGCTCAAGGAGCAGCTAATCGATGTTTTGGGAACGCTGACACCCAGAGAGGAAAAGGTTCTGCGCCTTAGATTCGGACTTGACGACGGCCGCACACGCACTCTTGAAGAGGTTGGCAAGGAATTCAACGTCACCCGCGAACGCATTCGCCAAATCGAGGCAAAAGCGCTTAGAAAGCTCCGCCACCCAAGCCGCAGCAAAAAGCTTCGTGACTTCTTGAGCTAAATTAAAAAGAAAAATCCGCTTCGCAAATTGCGAAGCGGATTTTTTGTATCTTAATTTAGAATGCTATAATTGAATTGAGCATCCCTTCAAGCAGTTCTTGAAGCTCGCTTTCGCTATAGCCTGTAACATCCTTATAAGGGGCAACTGGTGGCGTTGCCGTGCCCTTATCTGTAGCGTTGATGTTCAGCGTTACATTTGTGAAAGGAAGCATCATACTCTCCGAAGCGATAAGCGTCAAAGTGATATCTGTGCTGCTGTTTTTGCCCTCGGCGATGTCAATTTTAAAACCAATCTCATTGCCTGAATCATAGGCTATAATCTCGATAGTACCATAACAGGTATCAGGCACCATATTAATTTTGGCTTGCACATACTCGCCTGAGGACATCTCGAATTTGTAGTCATAGCTAATGCTGTTCTTGCTTTCAAGGTAGTCGCACGAAAACAGGACCTGAGGGTCGGAAATGCCGTCCTCCAGTATGTAGAAAAGCGTCGTAAACTGCTTCTCATCGCCTGACATTTCATAGACTGCGATGACATCATTTGCCGAAATCTCAATCATTCGGACGGTTTCGTCCTCCATATATAGCGTCCAGATAAATCCGCTGTCTACAATGCTTTGCGCAATCTCTGCCGCATCGGTTCGAATTTCCCCAGCCGCCTCAACCAGACCGCTATTAAGCTCGTTTGAAAAATCTGTGCCGATGTCCATATAGCTATAAATGCCTGTGCCATAGATTTTTTCTATTGCACTACGCAGGTTTTCGTCCTTTTCAAGATGGTCGGCAAGCTTAATCAGCATTGCTTCAAGCTCCTGCGCTTGGGGCTTAAAGGTGTAAACATCTCCCTTAATCTTGTCTCCAAGCCTTGAAAGCTGATAAGAGGTTTCTTTTGCTTCAACATTATCATCCGTCACAACTGTTTCCACTATGTCAAGGTATGTACGAATCAGCGCCGCAAGCTCCTTGCCCGTGAAATCGGGTGTCTCACTCATGGCGGCTATGCTAATTTCGGTATCCATAAGTTCAGACACCACCTCGACCATATCAAATGTAAAAACTGTCTCCTCATAAGAAGGGATATACAGTCCGATAACGCCGTTCTCATAGGTCACAGAAGCGTCCAAAAGATTCTTGCCCATAAGGTCAAGACCAATATCTGCGTAGGTCATGTCGCCGTCGTTATTAATGTTCATGGATATCTGTGATCCGTTTAGATACGTATTGAGCATCTCGTTATCCGAGCTTCCTGTAATGGTGATGTCGGAGGAAATTGGCTCAAATTCATATGGTGTGCTTTCTGTCTTCAGCACTTCCAAAAGCTGCGTTACGAATAGATTTTCCTGATATGTGACAAAAGCCTCGGATGGTGAGCCGGGCTTTTTAGAGCTGCCGCCAAGCTTAAAAACCGCCAAAACAATTAGTGCAACAACTACGACTGCGGCAACAATAATTCCGATGAGTGTTTTGCTGCTTTTGGGTTTTTGCGTATCCGCTATTTCAGGTGCAGACTCCGGCTCATAATTTTCCAGCTCTGCATCATATTCCGCAGGTGCTGGTGTATCTTCAAGAAATGCTCCGCAGGAAGGGCAAAAGACCGCCTCGTCCTCCGCATTGCAATTGCAATTTGCGCAAATTTTCATTTTCTTTCTCCTTATACAATAATTGCTAATCGTTTATATTTTAATATCTATTCCCCGTAAAGTCAACCATGTTCTTCAAGCCAAGTCTTATGCCCTTTCTAGCTTTTATTGAACAATATATTAATTATTTCTAAAAATGGCTTGATTCCCCTTGACAAAAGGCTGATATGGTGCTAAATTAGCACTCAGATCGCAAGAGTGCCAGCAAACAAAAGCTTGAGCTGCTAATTTGAGGTAGAACGTCATGGAGATCAGCGACAGAAAAAAGAAAATACTTGCCGCCGTTGTTGATGAATACATTCAAACGGCCGAGCCTGTCGGCTCAAAGTTGATTGCAGAAAAGAGCGGACTATCCGTTTCATCGGCAACCATCAGAAACGAGCTTGCTGAGCTTGTCAGCATGGGATATCTTGAGCAGCCGCACACTTCGGCCGGAAGAGTTCCCTCAGCACTTGGCTACAGACTTTACGTCAACGAGCTTATGGAAAAGCAAAAGCTTTCCTCTGAGGAGACTGACCAAATCAACCGCAAGCTAAACGTCAAAATCGAAAAGCTTGACAAAATGCTTGCCGATGTCGGTCGTCTTGCTGCCGAAGCGACCAACTACCCTGCACTTACGCTTGCGGCGAAAAAAGCTGCCACAATAAAAAGATATGACCTTATATATATAGACGCCAACACCTTCATTGTGGTTGCCATGCTAAGCGATAATTCGGTAAAAAACAAGCTGATGCCGCTCCCCTTTTCCGTTGAGGAAAATCTAATTAAAAAGCTTTCAACTGTTATAAACACAAGCTTTGTGGGTATAACTGAGGATGAGTTCACCACCACACTAATCTCAAGTGCAGAGCGTGCTCTTGACGATAGCATGGGACTCACAAATGCAATTTCCGCATTCAGCATCGAAATCCTGAGCCAGACAAAGCAGGCTCTTTCCTCACTATCGGGCGAATCAAAGCTTCTGCAAATTCCCGAATTTCGTGATCCCGGCAAGGCCGGCGCTGTGATGGACTATCTATCCTCCAGCGAAAATCTCGCTGATTTGCCATCCCTGGATTTTGGCGACGACATAAAGGTCATAATAGGTCCCGAAAACGCTGCTGAGGAGCTTAAAGACTCCAGCATCATCCTTGCCAAATACAACGTCGGCGACGGAATGCAGGGCATAATCGGCGTTGTGGGCCCCACCAGAATAGATTATTCAAAAATTGCAGCGAAGCTCAGCTATATTGCCGACGGCATAAGCAAGGCATACCAGACAACTGCAGATCAAAGCCTGCCCGGTTTCGGCAAGCTTATGATCAAGGATGAGAACAACTAGAAAGGAACACAATATGGCAGCGAAGAAAAAGAACGAAGAAGCTAAAGAGCAGGAGCCCGTTATCGAGGAAGATGCATCTGTTGAAGAAGCTGTTGAATCAGCACCAGAACCAGAAGTAGAACCGGAAGCAGAAGCAGAGATTTCGGAGCAGGATCGCTACATGAGACTTCTTGCAGAATACGATAACTTCAGAAAAAGAAGCTCCAAGGAGCGTGAAAACATCTACACAGATGTAAAGATTGACACGGTTTCAAAGTTTTTGCCCGTATATGATAATCTTGAAAGAGCGCTATCGGCGGAGACCGGGGATGAGGCATATAAAAAAGGTGTTGAAATGACCTTTGCCCAGCTTAACGAGGTTCTGGCAAAGCTCGGTGTTGTCAAAATCGAAACAGTTGGAAGCACCTTCGACCCAGGCCTTCACAATGCAGTTATGCACATTGAAGACGAGGCCTACGGTGAGGGCGAGATTATAGAAGAGTTCCAAAAGGGCTTTACAATAGGCGGCAAGGTCATACGATTTAGTATGGTCAAGGTTGCAAACTAATTTAACAATCAACTAAGTATTTAGGAGGAAATAAAACAATGGGTAAAATAATAGGAATTGACTTAGGTACAACAAACTCATGCGTAGCCGTCATGGAAGGCGGAGAAGCAGTGGTCATAGCAAACGCAGAGGGTAACCGCACTACCCCATCGGTAGTTGCCTTTTCAAAAACAAATGAGCGCATGATCGGTCAGGTCGCAAAGCGTCAGGCTGTCACAAACCCGGACCGCACCATCTCCTCCATCAAGCGTGAGATGGGCTCAAACTACAAGGTGACAATCGACAACAAATCCTACACACCGCAGGAAATTAGCTCAATGATCCTGCAGAAGCTAAAGGCAGATGCCGAGGCTTATCTGGGCCAGACAGTTACAGAAGCTGTTATCACAGTTCCTGCATACTTCACAGATGCACAGCGCCAGGCAACAAAAGACGCCGGTAAAATAGCAGGTCTTGACGTTAAGCGCATCATCAACGAACCAACGGCAGCCGCCCTTGCTTACGGCGTTGACAAGGAATCCGACCAGAAAATCATGGTTTATGACCTTGGCGGCGGTACCTTCGACGTTTCCGTTCTGGAAATCGGTGAGGGAGTTATCGAGGTTCTTGCAACTGCCGGTAACAACCGTCTGGGCGGCGATGATTTTGACGCTGCAATTGTCAAATATCTGCTTGACGAATTTAAAAAGGCAGAGGGCATCGACCTCTCAAAGGATAAAATGGCTATGCAGCGTCTTCGTGAAGGCGCAGAAAAGGCAAAGATCGAGCTTTCGGGTGTCACAAGCACGAATATCAACCTGCCTTATGTAACAGCAGACGCTTCCGGTCCTAAGCATCTTGATATTACACTTACTCGTGCAAAGTTCAACGAACTGACAGCAAGCCTGGTTGAAAAGACAACCGGACCTGTTAAGCAGGCGCTTTCCGACGCCGGTCTTTCCGCAAAAGATCTAAACAAGGTTCTTCTGGTCGGCGGATCAACAAGAATCCCTGCCGTACAGGACGCAGTTAAGTCCATCACAGGCCAGGAAGGCTTCAAGGGCATCAACCCTGACGAGTGCGTTGCTATGGGTGCTGCAATTCAGGGCGGCGTTCTTGGCGGCGATGTTGAAGGCATTCTGCTTCTTGATGTCACACCGCTGTCACTTGGCATCGAAACCCTTGGCGGCGTATGCACAAAGCTTATTGAGCGCAACACCACAATTCCAACCAAAAAGAGCCAGATTTTCTCAACCGCTGCCGATAACCAGACAAGCGTTGAAGTCAACGTTCTTCAGGGCGAGCGTGAGATGGCCCAGTACAATAAGAGCCTTGGCCGTTTCCACCTTGACGGGATCGCTCCTGCACGCCGCGGTGTTCCTCAGATTGAGGTTACATTCGACATCGACGCAAACGGCATCGTAAACGTATCCGCAAAGGATATGGGCACAAACAAGGTTCAGCACATTACAATCACCAGCTCCACAAATATGTCCAAGGAAGATGTTGAAAAGGCAGTTCGCGAAGCTGAAGAATTTGCAGCCGAGGACGCACAGCGCAAGGAAGAGGTTGACGTTCGCAACTCTGGCGACCAAATGGTTTATCAGACTGAGAAAACCTTGGAAGACATTGGTGACAAAATTGACGCAGGCGAAAAGGCAGAGGTTGAAGCAGCTCTTGCAAGTCTTAAAACAGCGCTCTCCGGCAGCGACACAGCCGCTATCAAATCCGCAACAGAGACCCTGACACAGGTCTTCCACAAGGTCTCCGAAAAGATGTATCAGCAACAAGCGCAGAGCGCTGATGGCCAGCCTTTCGATGGCGGCGATGCACCGCAGGGCGACAATGTCTATGACGCCGACTACGAAGTGGTTGACGACGACGGCGAAAACAACTAAAATATTGCCCGGATATTGAAATTATGCCCGATAGTTTATAGCTATCGGGCAAAAAGCCTGTAAAGATATGAAAGGTATTAGTTATGGCAGAGTCTAAAAGAGACTATTATGAGGTTCTCGGCGTTTCAAAAGGCGCTTCAGAGGACGAAATTAAAAAAGCATACAGAAAGCTAGCCAAGGAATATCACCCCGATCTTCACCCCGGCGACAGCGTTTGCGAAGCCAAGTTCAAGGAGCTTAGCGAGGCTTATGAAATCCTGTCTGATTCGGATAAAAAAGCGAAATATGACCAGTTCGGTCATGCTGCGTTTGACCCCAACAGCGGCTTTGGCGGTAGTGGGTTTGGAGGCGGCTTCGGTGGCGGCTTTGACGATTTGGGCGACATTTTGGGCAGCATTTTCGGCGGTGGCTTCGGCGGCGGCAGCGGCGAACGCCGAAACGGGCCACGCCGTGGCGAGAGTATGAGAGTTAACATCTCAATCTCCTTTGAGGAGGCGGCATTCGGCTGTCAAAAGGAGCTTAGCGTCGCCAGGATTGAAGACTGTGAAGAATGCGGCGGAACAGGCGCACAAAAGGGAACAACGCCTGAAATTTGTCCCGAATGCAACGGTTCCGGCAGCGTACGAACCCAGCAGCGCACACCATTTGGCGTTATGAACGCTTCAAGCCCATGCCGCAGGTGCTCCGGCACAGGCCAGATTATACATCAGCCCTGCTCCACCTGTGCCGGCAAAGGCAAGGTTCGCAGGCAGCGCAAAATCAACACAAACATACCTGCCGGAATCGATGACGGACAGACAATTTCGCTGCGTGGCCAGGGTCATTCAGGATTTAACGGCGGTGGCAACGGCGACCTTTTAATCACCGTTTCTGTCAAGGCGCACGCTCTTTTCGAGCGAGACGGCGCAAGCGTTCTTCTGGAACTTCCAATCTCCTTTGCGCAAGCGGCGCTCGGCGCCGAGGTTGAGGTTCCGACGCTTGACGGCAAGGTGAAATATACCATCCCCGAAGGCACGCAGACGGGCACTGTTTTCAGACTTAAGGGCAAGGGCATACCAATCCTGAACAGCAGAAGCGGCGCACGGGGCGACCAGTATGTAACCGCAACCGTTGTAACCCCAAAGGGTCTTACAAACGAGCAAAAGGAGCTTCTCCGCCAACTCTCTTCAGGCTCAGGCGAACAGCTGGGAAAGCCTAGCAAGATTGAAAAGAAAAAAAGGAAAAAATAAAAACAAACATCCCATGTACCGGGTTCAAGCCCGGCGCATGGGATGTTTGTTGTATTATGATCTCACAAGGCAATGATCATAATCAGTTTGTTTTTATGTACATATCACCCATTCATCCCATTGATGATTTGGAGTATTTTATAAGCTCAATTAACTCATCTATTATGCTCTCTGCGCCAAGAATCTTGTACCTTTTCAAGTTACCGTGATCAAAATACCTATATCTGGAGCTGTCCGGAGTTGAAATCACAAAGGTATAATCTCCAACGAATAACGGAATCTCATATTCAATCTCGTCTAAATTGTGAACCTCAATAATAAAAAAATCGCCTGTTTGAAAAGCCTGACCTTCCGGGAAATTTGATGTATGACGGCCTAATTCTCTCTGGATTTCAAGTGTCTCCAGAAGCTCCGTAATAGCGATAACCTTTTCTTCATCTTCAATCGAATAATCAGGTAGGTTTTTATAACTACTTATCACGAGTGCAGAATTCTCTGGGAGTTTTAGTGGCATTGGCGTAAAATACCAATCGAGTGCAAAAAACGTTGCTGTTGCAGCAACTGCAAAAATAATTACAATGCATATCCTAACCTTCTTTTTCTTTACAATAAAGCATGCAATAAGTGCTGCGATTGCCATCCAAACAAGCAATATTACAAATGTTTCCATTATACGCTTTCCCCTTTATTTCTGCTTAATATGGCATATTGATCTGCCATATTAAGCAGTTAATGCTACATTATCATATATTAATCAAAATACCAAGTCATATTGCCAACTTTCAAAGAAACATATTCGTAAAGTGGTGTGAGAAAATAGTAAGTATACGCTGTACTCCAAGGCGAATCAAATCCGGGCGATTTTACCGTTGCATATGGATACAGAAATGTATTTTGCGTCTTGAAACTACCATTAACGTTAAACTTCTGGTATATTTCAACTTGAGTTACAGTTATATTCTGAGAAAAATAGCTCATCTGCCAAGCAGTAGTACCAGGTACCAATACATATGTCCACTGGTAGCTTCCGGTGTATGTTATTTCCATCTGCGTAAAGTCAGAGGTTGAAGCTGTAGATACATTACCACCAGCCCATGCCTCGAAGATACTGAGAAGAGTTCCTCCAATTGAAATTGACGAAGTAAGATAGCCCCCTGCATACATAAGAATTTGACTAACGGTTTGCGCAAACGCTTTCGCCCCAGTACCCACATTTATGAACTGATAGCCAGAGGGATTATTAACTATATAAACTATATCATTTTTCATTGACAGTCCGTTATAAGTATAGTATGTAGTTGCCCTTGTCTGCGGTAAAATATCCTGCGAAAATAGCGTGGCGACTAGCCCAGCACTCTCAGGTTCATTTTGAGCTTTTTCAGAGAGCATTTGTATGTATTGCTTAGTCTCGTCACCAAGATTGTCCATTGCCAATACCATATTTACCTGTTCTTCATTATCCAACTCAATGTCAAGTCTGCCAACAGGGAGAAGTACATCTGCGGAATCCGTTGTCATTGCATACTCTCCGTTTGCTGATTCTTTTATTGACGAAAACTCGGTCATTAACGAATATTTGCTAGATAATAAAACAGCTTCCTCTACTGTATTCTCTGCCGATGCTAAACCGGGTACTGACAAACCAAAAACTGTGACAAGACATAGAATCATTGACATAAATCTTTTTTTCGTATTTTCCCTTTCTACCGCATTTTATGCGGCTCTCATATTTTTGTACTCCCACGGTGCATCGCAGAAGCCGTTTACAAAACAGACCAACAATTTATGCACGAACCATCAATCTGATAGTGCCTCACATATTTGACCTATGCCAAAACGACAAAAATCAATATAATATGCAAATAACCGTTTTTATTTATCAATATGATATTATTATTTTACCAATTAGTCAACCAAAAATTGCTATTATATTTTATTTTGTTGGATCTGTTTGATTTTCATCTCTAATCTTTAGCATATTTTACTAAAACAGGAACGCCATATAAAATGCGGCGTTTTCTCTATATCATAAGTCTATTTGACTGCGTCCTTCCAGTGATACAAATCATAATCTCAATCCGGCGTAAACAAATATGAAACAATTGCGTGCCATTATGAGCTTAGGCAATAATTGACTTAAAGCCACGAATGTAATATAATTTTGTATTGTAATAAATATTGTTTTAGCGCCCTTGGAGGGGATTATATGAAAAAGAATAAAAAACCTTTGATAATAGCCGGCAGCATAGCTGCGGGTGTTATCGTGATAATTGTCATAATCGGTCTGTTGCTCTCGTCGCACAAGAACAACAAATACGATAGCTTTTTCAAAACAGCGCAAGGCGCATACATCGCAGGCGACTTCAGCACCGCAATTTCAAACCTTGAAGACGCTCTGGAGGTTAAAAACACGGAAGAATGCTATAAGTTGCTTGCTGATATTTACATGGCACAGGATGATTTGGACATGGCCATAAATGTTCTGTACATCGGTTGTTCCAAAACAGGCAGCGAAAGTCTGCGCACATATCTTGAAACACTCAAGGCGAAAAAAACCTCTGGAACTGACACAAAAGGGTCAACCGTATTAATCGGAGGGGTTGAGGTTGAAACCACTGCCACATCTCACGTTCAAAACAATGCCTCACTATCTAACGCCGATATTGCGGGACTGGCATCGCTTGTAAGCCTTGAAAACCTTAGCCTTTCGGGCAACTCAATAAGTGATATTTCACCGCTTGCTTCGCTTAGCAAGCTGAGCTTCCTGCAGCTTTCAAACAACGGAATTTCAGACATTTCTGCTTTGAAAAATCTTACAGGGCTTCGCACCTGTTATCTTGACGGCAATCCGATTGAGGATTTCTCGCCCCTGTATAGCCTTTCTTCGCTGACAACGCTTAGTATTCAGAACATCAATGTTTCCCAAAGCCAGCTTGACGAGCTGCAAAAAAAGCTGCCCTCATGCAAAATCTACGCAAGCGAGACTGAAGAGGACGTTGTTGAAATTACAATTGGCGGAAAAACCTTTATGTCCGATGTCACAGAGCTTGACCTTGGCGGACTTGGCCTGACAAATATTTCAGAGCTTTCAAAGTGCAGATCGCTTAAAAGCCTTGATCTTCGTGACAACAAAATATCCGATATCACCCCACTGATGGAGCTTCAGGAGCTTGAATGGCTGTCGCTATGGAACAACTCGGTTTCCGACATCAGGCCGCTTATGTCGCTGATAAAGCTAAAGTATCTTGATATAGACAGCAACAAGGTCACGGACATCACAACTCTTCGATACCTTTCAAGCTTGGAGCAGGCATGGCTTAGCTATAACGAAATCAAGAGCATTTCTCCTCTTCTTGGACTTCAATATCTTGAGCGGCTCGGCCTTAAAGGCACCGGCATCACCGACACAGACCTTAAATCGCTTGAAGGGGTCAAAACTCTTGTGGAGCTTGCAATTGAAGATAACGGTGACTTAACCCAAAAGCAATTCAAATCGCTTCAGAGCGCACTTCCAAACTGCGTCATCACGCACTCCGACCTGATCTCTTCAATCAAGCTTGGTGATAAGGAATTCACTTCAGACGCCGTCGAGATTTCCGCAACATCTTTGGATATTGACTCAATTACAGGGCTTGAGGATTTCAAGAATCTTAAAATCCTTACTTTGTCATCAAACAATATTTCGGATTTATCCCCTCTTTCCGAGCTTACGTCGCTTCAGGCAGTTGACTTAAATTCAAACAAGGTTCGTGACATAACCGCCTTCAAAAATCTTACTGCGATGCGCTCACTCAGCCTTGTAAACAACAATATTTCGGACATTTCTGCGCTTGCAAATCTGACTTCGATTACGGAGCTTCACCTTAGCATGAATAACATTGACGACATATCCTCTTTGTCGAATCTAATCTCACTAATCGAGCTTAATATCGACGGCAACTCCATTGACGATATCGAAGCACTATCCGGCATGACATCACTTGTAAGCCTTGGGCTTGACAACAACAACATTTTCGACCTGTCGCCGCTTTACGATTTAACAAGCCTCAGAACCGTATATATAAGGGGGAACAGTTCGCTGACCCGCAATGATATATCGCTTCTTAAAGAAATGCTTCCGAATTGCGTGGTTGTTTCGGACTATTAAAAAAGTTGCGGAGAAGATTTGGTAATCTTCCCCACAACACTTATATACTAGCACGTATCTGTGTCAAATGCAATATATATATTTTTGTACAACATTTCATTCTAATTCGCTTTATTTTTTATTTATATTAAGGTATAATGATGATAGAAGCACCCCATCAAAGTAGCAAGGAGTGACACATATGAAGTTTAGTTTTGTTGAAAAGAAGCTAAAGGTCGATAGCGAAGTCAAAGACTACGCTGAAAAAAAGATAGGCAAGCTGGACAAATTCTTTAAAGCAGAAAGCGATGCAACCGTTACGTTCAGCACAGAGCGCGGCCGCTTTAGAGCCGAAGTTACCATCAGCAACAACGGGATGTTCTACAGGGTCAGCGAGCTGACGGGCGATATGCACGCATCAATCGACTCCGCCTGCTCCACAATTGAGCGCCAGATTCGCAAGAACAAAACTCGCCTTGAAAAACGTCTTCGTGACGGAGCCTTTGAAAGAGAGGTTCGCCCCGATTATCTGGTCGAAACCGACTCCGAAGAAAATCAGGACGACTTCCAAATCGTCAGAACCAAAAAATTCTCACTAAAACCTATGACCGCAGAAGAGGCTATCCTTCAAATGAACCTTTTGGAGCATGAGTTCTTTGCTTTCCTTAACATGGATGACGATGATAGCTTCTCTGTTGTATATAGACGTAAGCACGGCGGCTACGGTCTGATTTCCTCTGCCGACGTATAAAAAAGTCGCAATACCCGATGCGTGGATGGTGGAATCTTTTTTGAGGGATACCCAGTTGCGTAGACGGTGGAATCTATAATTGCACGGAGTAAGGGCACCCACACAGGGGTGCCCTTACTTTATTTTGTATATCTTTTCATAACTGCCTCTGCGCAGCGCATTCCGTCCACTGCGGCGCTGACGATACCGCCTGCGTAGCCTGCACCCTCGCCGCACGGGTAAAGCCCCTCGATTTCGCTTTCAAGACTAGGGTTTCGCAAGATTCTAACCGGCGACGACGATCTTGTTTCCGGCGCTGTTAATACGGCGTCCATGTCTGCAAAAATCGGGGATTTCTTCGATAGCTCCTTGAGGACATCTCTGAGCGTGGCTGCGATCTTCGGCGGCAAAACCTGCGCCAAATCGCACCAGAAAACATCCGGCTCATATGTGGGCTTAATGCTTCCTGCCCCGGTGCTTTTAACACCATCCAGAAAATCTCCTACTCTTTGCGCAGGAGCCTTATAAGAGCCTGAAACCTCGTAGGCTCTTCTTTCGATCTCACGCTGAAGGGCAACTCCTGCAAGCACATCGTTACTTGGGAAGTCTTCTGCCCCTATGTTAACCAAAAGAGCACTGTTTGCATTCTCGCCTGCCCTGCCGGAATAGCTCATCCCGTTTGTTACAACCGAGTTTTCTTCGCTTGCGGCAGCAATAACATAACCGCCCGGACTCATGCAAAAGGTATAAGCATTTCGACCGTCCGCAAGGCGGCAGTTTAAGCTATAGTCGGCAGCAGGCAGCTTTATGTAGGAAGCACCATACTGGCACCTGCCGACATTCTCCTGCAAATGCTCAATGCGCACACCGATCGAAAAGCCCTTTTGCTCCATCGGCACGGCAGCCTCTTTAAGCATTTCAAATGTATCTCTGGCAGAGTGTCCAAGCGCCAAAACCAGACAATCGCACGGCAAGGTATATTCGCCCTCGGGCGAAGAAACCACGATTTCGGATAGTTTGCCGCCCTCGGTTTTGATGCCGCAGAGCTTCGAGCGAAACCGAACCTCTCCGCCTGCCTCTTCAATCTGCGCCCTTATATTTGAAACCGCACCCGAGCAAACGTCAGTTCCAATGTGAGGTTTTGCGTCGTATATAATGTTTTCGGGCGCTCCTGCCTCGTGCAGGGATTGGAGCACCCATGAAATGCGCTTATCGTGAGTTCCCGTGTTCAGCTTACAGTCGGAAAAAGCACCCGCTCCGCCTTCACCGAACTGAACATTAGACTCCACATCAAGCACGCCGTTTTTCCAAAATCCCTCAACCGACTTGCGCCTAGCGGCAATTGCGTCTCCACGCTCCAGCACTATTGGATTAAGTCCTGCTATGGAAAGCACCCTTGCGGCAAAAATGCCGGCCGGGCCAAAGCCAACAACAACAGGACGGCTACCGCCTTGCTGAAGCTTTGGGACTTCATAAACAAACGGCTCATAAACGCTGACATTTTTGTTGCCACAGCGTTTTAATACTTGCTCCTCGTTATCAAGTGCAACACCGAGCGTGTAGATATATTTTATATTGTCCTTGTGCCGTGCATCAAGTGATTTTTTAAGATATTTTATCTCTGCAATTTCACTATCCTGCACCCTAAGGGCCTTTGCGGCAAAGCCTTTTAGCTTGCTCGGTTTCATGTCTATCGGTAGACTTATGTTCTGTATTTTAAGCATTTAAAGAGTCCTTCCTGCAAGAGCGCCGCTTGCCCAAGCCCATTGCAGGTTGTATCCACCGCAATCGCCATCGACATCGAGCACCTCGCCACAGGCATATAGATTTTTTGTAACTGTACTTTCCAGCGTTTGGGGGTTAAACTCGGACGTGCTGATGCCGCCCGCTGTGACCTGAGCGGCTTCAAAGCCTGACACACCGGTAATTTTAAGCGTGAATGCCTTTGCAGCGTCAATAAGCCTGTCAATTTCGCTTCGACTCAAATTTTCGCACATATCGGCAGGGCCAACTTGCGCCATTTTGCATATCATCATCCCTAATCTGGGGTGCAAAGCACCTGTCAGCGAACGATCTTTTCCAAGATGCGCAAAGATTCGCTTTTGCGAAACCAAATAATCCTGCACATCGCTCTCGGTCATGTCGGGCAGAAAATCCAGAACAATCTCATCAGCAAACGGCGGAGACGACGCAAAACGTGATGCCTCAAAAACTGCCGTACCGGAAACCCCCGTCTCAGTAAATAGCACCTCGCCATCGTTTTCGAAGATCGTGCGGCCGCTGTTTTTCAGCTTCAGGGCTGCGTTTGCCTTGATTCCCTTGAGCGCCCTTGGGTAGTCCGGCGTTGTACGAATTTGGGTCAGGGCAGGGTACAGCTTTGTGCAGCTATGCCCAAGACTTTTTAAAATGTCGTACCCGTCCTTGACTCCGCCAAGCTTGGTTCCTGCAATTCCGCCACAGGCGACAATTACCTTGTCGGCATAGCGTTTTTCCGCACCTAACAGGATTTCAAAAGTGCCATCCGGCCTTTTCAAAGAGCCGGTGACGGCGCAGTCTGTTATAATTTCAGCCTCGTTTTTCTCGCAAATATTGCGAAGGACATCCAAAACGCTCCCGGCAAATCCGCTTTTCGGAAAAACTCTGCCGCCATATTCCTCTGTTGTCAAAAGTCCGATGCTTTTGAAAAACTCAATCGTCCTCTGCGGCGGAAATGCCGCAAGAGCGCCCATAGCAAAGCTCGCATCTTCGCCATGATAATTCTTGGAGTTGCAAATTGTGTTTGTCAGATTGCATCTGCCGTTTCCTGTTGATAAAATCTTACGCCCAACCCGGCCTTGGCGCTCAAACACGGTGACATTATTGTCCTTGTCCTCGCTTGCTGCAATCGCTGCCATCAGGCCGCTTGCGCCGGCTCCGATAATAACAATCCCCGCCATTTTCTCCCTCCCTTAACTAAGTTCATCGCTTAAGGCGGCAAACTGCGACAGGCTCAAAGCCTCGCCACGAACAGTCTGCGAAAGACCGATTGCTTCAATTGCGTGCTGAATGCTCTCTCTTCCAAGCTCTGGATATGCGTTTGACAGTGCATTATACAGCGTTTTGCGCCGCTGGTTGAATGCCGCCTTGACTATCTTCATCATCAGCTTTTCGTCTTTTACCTCGCAAAACGGCTCGGTTCTTGTTTTAAGGGTTATCACGGACGAGTGCACCTTTGGCGCAGGAATAAAGCAATCCGGAGAAACATCAAAGTGCATTTTCGCCTCTGCGTGCCACTTCACAAATATGCTGAAGGCGCCATACTCCTTTCCGCCTGGCTGGGAGCATATGCGCTGCGCCACCTCTCTCTGCACCATAACGGTTATAGACGCAAAGAGCCTACTTTCAAGCAGCAGAGTTATCACGGGCGACGTGATGTTATATGGCAGGTTTGCGCAGACAATCAGTCTTCTGCAGCCGGCCAAATGCTCCGAAACAAGCTGCGGCAAATTAGCTTTCAGCACGTCGGCATAGTGAATTTTCACATTATGGCAGCCGGCGAGTGTCTCATCCAGAACTTTTTCAAGAGCCGTATCAAGCTCAACGCACAAAACCTTTTTGGCATATAGGGAAAGCTCCGCCGTCAGGCAGCCTATTCCGGCACCAATCTCCAAAACGCCTGTGTCGCAGTCAACTTGCGCTTCCTGAACAATCTGCACGGGCACCCATGATCTGCACAAAAAGTTCTGTCCTATCGACTTGGAAAACCGGAAACCGTTTCGAGCAAGCAGCGCCTTGATTTCGTTAATATCAGTAAGATTCATCTTTACCTCACAGCAGTTTTTCAAAAGCCTGTCGGCGGCCATCATGTCCCGGCTCGACATCCAAAACCACGTTTCCGCAATACTTATAGTCACTCTTTCTCAGCAGGTTGCACATTGCTTTGTTTTTCTTGTGTGTATCAACTTTAATCGAGAAAACTCCCTTCTTCTTGGCAATATCTTCAGCAAGAGCTATCACCTTTGCGGATAGGCCGCTTCCACGATATTCGGCAAGAGCAGCAAAGCGATGTATACTCAAATACTCACCATCGGACAGCCATTTTCCGTCAGTTAAGTTTACATAATCCTTCTGAGGCTCGGCAATCAAGACTAGAACAGCCACAACACTATCGTCATAAACGGCAACATAACATTCACCATTATTGATGTCATTTTCAAAATCCGACTCCTGCGGATATTCGTCCTGCCACTGGTCGATTCGGTACTTTTTCAAGTATTTTGAGGCATCGCTGCGGATTTTCATTATCTGCTCTAAATCCCCATGTTCTGCCAGACGCAGGGTTACAGGCTTTGTCAGTTTAATTCGACTCTCGTCTCTTTTGACTTCGGCAAAAAGCTTTGCGTCCTTGCCTTCAAAGGTGAGCTTTTGGAACATATCAGGGCGCTTGTCACGGGTTCTGATAATGCTTTGCTTGCGCCGCCATGCTTCAATGTCGGCATGGTTTCCTCCCTTCAAGACCTCAGGTACGCTTTTGCCCTCCCAATTCTCGGGGCGAGTATACTGCGGATATTCTAAAAGCCCGTCCCAGTGGCTTTCGCCTGTGTAGCATTCTTCGCTTGAAAGCACACCGGGCATCATGCGGCAAACGCTGTCGCACACTGCCATTGCAGCGATTTCGCCGCCTGTCAGCACAAAGTCGCCAATCGAAATTTCCTCGTCCACGCACTCTTCGATGAATCGCTCGTCAATGCCCTCGTAATGCCCGCAGACCAGAACAAGGTGGTCATAGTCCCGCGCAAGCTGCTTTGCTTTCTCCTGGTTAAAGGTTTTGCCCTGTGGGCTCATATAAATAACACGGCTTCGGCGCTCACCTGAGTCCTGCATGATGCTGTCAAGACATGACTTCAGCGGCTGTGCCATCATAACGCAGCCCCAGCCGCCGCCATAAGGATAGTCATCCACCTGCCGCTGTTTGTTTTCAGTATAATCTCGTATTTGAATACAGTTGATATCCAAAATGCCCTTTTCGCACGCTCTGCCCAAAATGCTCTCGTGCAAGACGCTGCTTGTTGTCTCCGGGAAAAGGGTCATGATGTCAATTCTCATGATCTAGCCTCCCGGATTCACATACCGTCAATTAAATGTACGGTAATAATGCCATTTTTAATATCGGTTGACATAATAAATTCGTCCACCTCTGGAATCAAAATCTCCCTATTGCCTTTCACAACATAGACGTTTCCTGCAGGAAGATCCAAAACATCAATAAGCTCGCCAAGCGCCTCACCGTCATCGGAAACGACCTTTGCACCGATTATGTCGGCAATGAAAAAGCTACCTTCGGGAAGAGGCGCTTCCTTGCGGTTTATTAAAATAGTTTTGTTTTTCAGCAGCATGGCGGCATTAACGTCGTCTATGCCGTCGAGCTGTGCAATCAGGCAGCCCTTATGCACACGGCTTTTTATTACTTTCAGCGCCCTTTCACCCAAATAAAAGGTCTTTATGCCAAGTAAAAACTCGGCATTATCTGCCCAAGGCAGAATCTTCACTTCACCTGCAATGCCGTGAGTGTTTACAATTTTCCCGGCTTCCAAATATTGATTATCCACATTTTCTCCTTTATACAGTGCATAATAGGGTCGCCAAAAATAGGCGACCCTATGTGTTTTAGTCGAGAATTTCGACAGAAACTTTTTTGCCCTGTCTCTGTGCAACGGCTTTCATCAGGATACGGATTTCTTTAACAATTCTGCCCTGACGGCCAATTACCTTGCCCATGTCGCCCTCTGTAACACGCACCTCAAATACGGTTTCAGCATCAGTTTCCCGCTCGGTCACTTGTACCCCATCGGGATTATCGACAAGGTTCTGCACGATGTAGGTCAGCAGCTCTTTCATTCCGTGTCTCCTTATGCCTCTGCCTTCTTAAGCAGCGCTCTTACGGTATCTGTTGGCTGTGCGCCTTTGGATATCCAGTACTTTGCACGCTCAAGATCAACCTTTATCTCAGATGGTGTTGCAAGCGGGTTGTAGGTTCCGATTTCCTCGATGAAACGACCGTCTCTTGGGAAATGAGAATCCGCTACTACTATGCGGTAAAAAGGGTTCTTCTTAGCGCCCATTCTGCGAAGTCTGATTTTAACCATGTATATTCACCTCCATACTTTGTTCTCTCTTACTTATGCAAACGCCAATTGACGATTACAACTGGGTTTAGAATCCGAAGCCTCCAAGGCCTCCCATGCGCTGCATGCGTTTCATTTTTTTACCGCCTTTGCCGCCCATTTGCTTAATCATCTTCTGCATTCCCTCAAACTGCTTTAGAAGTCTGTTAACATCTACAACAGTTGTGCCGCTGCCTGCGGCAATTCGTTTTTTGCGGCTTGAACCGATTGTATTAGGGTTTTCTCGCTCCTTCGGAGTCATTGAAAGGATGATTGCCTCGGTTCTTGCCATTGCCCTCTCGTCAACTGTGGCTCCCGCGAGCGCTTTGGCGTCTACGCCCGGCATCATGCCGAGGATTTCCTCCATCGAGCCCATATTTTTGAGCTGCGTAAGCTGATCGTAAAAATCGGTCAGTGTGAACTTGTTGGCGCGAAGGCGCTCCTCAAGCTCCTTTGCCTTCTTTTCGTCAATGCTCTTTTCCGCTTTTTCTATAAGCGTTAAAACGTCACCCATACCGAGAATCCGGCTTGACATTCGGTCGGGATGGAAGGCTTCTATCTGGTCAAGCTTTTCGCCTGTACCTGCAAATTTAATCGGCTTGCCTGTCACCGCCCTTATGGACAGCGCTGCGCCGCCACGGGCGTCGCCGTCAAGCTTTGTGAGCATTATGCCTGTAATATCAAGCGCTTCGTCAAAGCTTTGCGCTGTGCTTGTTGCGTCCTGGCCAATCATTGCGTCAATTACCAGCATGATTTCGTCCGGCTTAACGGCACCTTTGATATTTTTTAGCTCGTCCATCAGAGCTTCGTCTATATGAAGACGACCTGCGGTGTCTAGGAAAACAAGGTCGTTTCCGTGCTTTTTTGCATGAGAAATTGCGGCCTTGGCAATTTCAACCGGATCGCTCTGTCCCATCTGGAATACGGGAATATCGAGCTGAGATCCAACGGTTTCAAGCTGCTTAATTGCAGCGGGCCGATAAACATCGCACGCAACAAGAAGCGGTCGCCTACCCTGTTTTTTAAAAAAACCTGCAAGCTTTGCGCCGTTTGTTGTTTTTCCTGCACCCTGAAGGCCAACAAGCATCACAACGGTAAGCCCCGAAGAGCTCATGTTAAGCTTTTCGTTCATGCCGCCCATAAGGGCTGTAAGCTCATCGTTTACTATTTTTACAACCATCTGCGCAGGGGAAAGGCTTTCCAGCACATCTGCGCCCATGGCTTTTTCGGTAACTTTTTTTACAAAGTCTTTAACAACCTTGTAGCTGACATCCGCCTCAAGCAGCGCCAAGCGCACTTCTCGCATGGCTTCCTTTATGTCCTCCTCGGTAAGGCGGCCCTTGCCTCGAAGCTTTTTAAAGGCGGTAGACAGCTTATCTGACAGGGATTCAAATGCCATGCCCTACCTCCATAGAAAATTTTCAGTCTTCAAGCGTTTTTATGACCTCACTTGCTTTTTCGCAAAGCTTTTTTGTTTCACCGTCGGTCTTTTCGGAAATTTCCGAAATTAAAACAGAAAGCTCTTTAAGCTTTTGCTTCTGCCCGCCAAGCCTTGAAACAAGACCAATTTTGCCCTCAAATTTTTGCATAAGGGCTTCTGCTCTACGAATTATGTCCCACACTGCCTGCCTTGAAACTCCGCTTTGCTCAGCAATTTCTTGAAGCGAAAGATCTTCATTGTAATGCAGGTCAAAATATTCTCTTTGCTTTTTTGTAAGCAATTCGCCGTAAAAATCAAACAGCATTGTGCGCATAACTGTATCGGCCGTCATGTCCTTTTCACCTTTCGCTGTCAACTGTTTTTACTTAACATTCGAGATTATATTACTTTCGGTCATCTCTGTCAAGTGTTTTTCTTTTACAAACAATACTTTTTATCCGTGAATATTTACCAAACCATTCGGGAAAACTCTATTAATCGAAAATTTGTATAGAAATGCAAAGGATGGAACACATATGTCTTTTGACAGAAACGGCATTTATATAGAGGTGCAAGGTCTTGAAGATTATGCAAAAAACGTCGCCCTTGATATGAAGGTGAACGGCAAAACTCAAGGCTCAAAAATCGCTTTAGCGGTTCGCAAAAGCCTTCGGCTCATCTCGCAAGTCCACGACAGCGTAAGGTTGCAGTGGCAGGACGAGGCCAGCGTTCCTCCTGCCGTTTCATGGCTTCTTGATAACCACTATCTTGCCCGACGTGAGGGTCTGACTGCCGCAGAGAGCTTTCACAGGGCTTCATCCCTTAGAAGCCAAGGCGACGAGAGCGTTTTGATGGCGCTTTGCAGTGCCTTTCTCCACAGTGGGCAAGACGAAGTATCGGCAGAAAGGCTTGAGGCTTTCCTCTGCGGGTTTCAAAAAGGAATAGTCCTTAACCGTGATGAGATTGGATACCTTATAAACGGTCTTCGCTCGCAGCTGATTTTTGAGCTTTGCAGAGTCTGTGAAAGCATTGCTGCCTCAGGAGACGACGGTGAGCTTGAAGCGCAAATCAAAAGCATCTTTACCTCCCTTCGGTATCTTGCAACCGCCGACCTCAGAAAGGTTTTGGAGCGTGCCGACTTTGTCGAGCAAACGCTGCAAAAAGACCCGGCAGGAATTTATCCTTTAATGGACGAGGCAACAAGAGCGCTCTACCGCAAGAAAACCCAAGCCCTTGCAAAAAATTACCATGCACCGGAGCATCGAGTCGCAAAGCGCATACTCGATTTGTCATCGGCCGAGACGGGTGATGCCTCGCACGTTGGATATTTTCTGTTCGAAAAGCCTCTTGGAGAGTCGAAAAATGAGCGGGGCGGCGCAGTTTACATTTCGTTTCTGCTCGTGATAACGCTGTTTTTGTCGCTTTACTGCGGATTTTTGTCAAAAAGTGTACTTTGTGCAATCTTACTGGTTGTGCCATTTTCGGAATTTGTAAAAAGCATAATGGATTTTATCATTTTGCGCTGGATTGAGCCGGCACACATTCCAAGAATGGAGCTTAAAGGTGGAGCGCCTTCTGAAGCTAAAACGCTCTGCGTTGTCTCGGCTATTATTGCAGGCGGCGATGACGGCAAAAAGCTTGCCAATGCACTGCTTGAGCACAGGCTTTCGAACCGTGATGCAGGCGAAAACCTGCTTTTTGCAGTTTTGTCGGACTTTCCCGAATCAAAATCCGAATACCCTGAGGGCAGCGAGGCTTGGCTAGATTCTGCCAGGCAGGAAATTGAAAAACTTAACCAAAGCTATGGCGGGGGCTTCTATCTTTTTTCAAGGCCACGCTACCGCTCCGAGAACGGCAAATACATGGGCTACGAGCGCAGGCGAGGTGCAATTGATGCGCTGATGCACTTTTTGCGGAGGGAAGACAGCAATATAATCTGCCTTTGCGGTGACGTACTGAAGCTCTCGGGCACAAATTTCGTAATTACGCTGGACACCGACACCCGCCTGAACCCGGGCAGTGCGCTAAACCTTATCGGCGCAATGATGCATCCGCTGAACAAACCTGTTATTGACAGCACCCGCCGCATTGTAAAAGCAGGATACGGCGTTATAAATCCACGCATCTCGGTTGATTTGCCCTCCTCCATAAAAAGCGACTTTTCTCACATTTTTGCAGGTCAGGGCGGCACTGACCCTTACAGCAATACCTGCGGCAACCTTTACATGGACGTTTGGCAGTCAGGCGGATTTTACGGCAAGGGGATTATAAGCGTTGATGCATATATGGCGTGCATTCCCGGTCTTATCCCCGAAAACAGGGTGCTTTCGCATGACAGCATCGAGGGCGCATTTTTGCGTGGCGGATATATGAGTGATACGGAGCTGACCGACTCCTTCCCAAGTGGCGCATTGAGCTATTACAAAAGAATGCACCGCTGGATTCGTGGTGACGTGCAAAACCTTCCGTGGGTATTTAGAAAAGGCAGACAGCTTCGGGATATTGAGCGGTTCAAGCTCTTTGACAATTTCAGGCGCGCCCTGGCACCCGTTATGACCTTTCTCTCGATTTTTCTGAGCTTTTTCATATTCGGAGGCGGCATGGCAATTGCGGCATATGTAGCCGTCTTGTCTTACAGTCTTCCGCTTGTTCTAACTGCAATAGAATCGCTGTTTCATCAGGAATCCGAGCGAACAATAAGATACCACAGCTCCATTTTTTACGGAATAGGTGGCGGTATTGTTCAGGCAATTTTGAAGCTTATTCTGCTGCCAATTGAATGCTACTATTGCCTTGATGCCATCTGCAAAGCAGCTTGGAGAATGTGCATTTCAAAGCACAATCTTCTTGCCTGGCAAACCGCTGCGCAGTCCGACGCTCTGGGCAGAGGTGTTGGCAAATACCTTGCTTCAATGTGGATTCCGGTGCTTTTCGGGCTTGCTGCGTTTGTTTTTTCGCCTGCTATCATAGGCAAGGCGGTTGGATTCATCTGGCTGCTTTCGCCTCTAATCGCTTATGTTTTGAGCATAGAGACTAGTGGAAGCGCCGAGCCGCTCTCGGGCGACGAGAGTCAGTATCTGCTTGGCTGCGCAAAAGATATTTGGGAATATTTCAACGACTTCTGGTCGGAAAACGACAACTTCCTTCCGCCTGACAACTTCCAAAGACGACCTCCAGTCGGAGTTGCACACCGAACCTCTCCGACAAATATCGCTCTTGCAATTTTATCCGGGCTCGCAGCTGCGGATCTTGGCATAACAGACAAAGAGCGCATAATGTACCTTGTTTCACGTACGCTTGACACCATTGAAGGCCTTCCGAAATGGAATGGGCATTTATACAACTGGTATGACACCCAAACGCTAACACCCTTAAATCCACCTTATGTTTCAACCGTCGACAGTGGAAACTTTTATGCAAGCCTTGTTGCTGCAAGGCAGGCGCTTTTGTCATATGACAGACCAGACCTTGCCAATAGAGTATCTTCAATTATGGACGGAATGAACTTCTCCCCTCTTTTTGACGAGAGCCGTCAGCTTTTTGTCATCGGCATCGATACTTTCTCCGGCAAAAAGCCGAATTCATGGTATGACCTTATGGCAAGCGAGGCCACGCTTACAGGCTACATCTCCATCGCCAAAGGCGATGTGCCAAGGCAGCATTGGAGGAAGCTTAGCAGGGCGCAGCTTCAAAAAAATGGCTATCGTGGCATGGCAAGCTGGACCGGTACTATGTTCGAATATTTAATGCCAAGCCTGCTGCTGCCCATTCACAGAAACAGTCTGATTTTTGAAAGCTCAAAATTCTGCGTGTATGCGCAGAGAAAGCGAACTGCCCATCTCGGCGTTCCGTGGGGCATTTCGGAAAGCGCATTTTATTCACTCGACAGCTCAATGAGCTACAGGTATAAGGCCCACGGCTGCGCCTCTCTGGCGCTAAAGCGTGGCATGGACGATGAGCTTGTTGTTTCGCCATATTCAAGCTTTCTTGCACTTGCCGTTTCACCAAGGGCGGCGGTTAAAAATTTGCGGCTGCTTGACTCGCTTGGCATGCGGGGCAAATATGGCTTTTGGGAAGCCTTGGACTACACAAAGTCACGCCGCAGCAATAAGGGCGCCTCGAAGGTTCGATGCGTAATGAGCCACCACGCAGGTATGAGCATGGTCGCAATTGCAAATTGCCTTTCCGGAGGCATTTTCCAAAAACGCTTTATGCAAGACCCCTCTATGTCGGCACATCAAATTTTGCTTCAGGAAAAAGTTCCGATCGGAGGACCGGTTCTGCACAGACACGTCATGCCGCCAAGACAAAAGCCAACCAGGTATTATGAAGAGCATTGGCAGGAGAAGTTCGAGGGCACAGATTATTTCTCCCCAAGCTGCTGTCTGCTCTCATCGGGCATTTATAGCGCCACTATAACCGAAGCCGGACAATGCTCGGCGCTCTGGGGCGCTGTTTCGCCCTATGTAAGCAAGCTATCGCCGCTTGATAACGACAAAGGTGTTAACTTCAGTCTAATACTTGGGCAGGAGGAGATTTCACTTTTGCCAAATCCCTCGCAAAAAGGTGAGTTTTCTGCAATTTTTGGAACAGAAAAGGCAAGCTTCAAGGGTGAATTCGAGACTTATCAAACAGAAGCTCAAATTGCGCTTACCTCCGACCAAATCGGCGAAATCAGAAAGATTAAGGTTAAAAATCAGTTATACGAGAACAGGCAATGCCGCCTGAAAATGAGCCTTTTGCCGTTACTAGCAAAAAAGAATGATTATGTAAACCATCCTGCATTCTACGGTCTCGGTCTTTCTGCCAGGGTTTTAAACGGCGCACTGGTGATTAGAAGGCTTGCCCGTGGCGCAACGGGTGAAATTTTCATGTGCATCGCCTGCGACAGGGCTGCATCATTTTCGGCGCAGGCAGGCGGCGGTTTGGGCAGAGATGCAAAAACAATTTCGATAAATGCTGAAGAAGTATGGTTAAACGGCGAAACGATAAACTGCCTGCTCGATTTCTCCCTTGGTGCGGGGTCATCCTTGGAGGCAAATTTTGCGATTGCGATGGGTAGAAGCGAGGAGAAAGCTCTGAGTTCGGCAAGGCAAATACTGCACGTTGATGAAGCCGATTTTGCAAACATGCCCTGCGCTGCCGCAACGGTTATCGGAATGGCAAATGAGCATATCGGTGAGGCATGGCAGCTTCTTACACCTCTGCTTTTCCCACCCCCTCCCAAGGGCAAAGACTTCGCACGAGATAACCTATGGAAATTTGGAATAAGCGGAGACTTACCAATTGTTTGCGCCGAATACGAGAGCAACGACAGCCTTGATAATGCCAGAAGACTACTTGACGCTCACCTTCTCATAACAGGGTGTGGAGTTGACTTTGACCTTGTGTTCATAACGCACGACAATTCAGATTATCAAAGAAGCCTGAACACCGCCCTGTCTGATGCCTTGTGGCGAAACGGCGGCGAAGCTCTTTTTGCGAAGCGCGGAGGTGTTCATATCATTGATGCCAGCCGTGGCGCAGATTGTGTTGCCGCAGCTGCCGCAATGAATATTGATCTTTCAATGCCACTTGTTCCGGCGGAAAGAATGCCACAGAATCCTAACCTTCTGTCTTCCCACCTGCCTGCTGTGCATCGTGGCGGAGAAACTCAATATGCGTGGAGCGAAGTCGGAGATTTTGTCTTTAACACCCGCAATGCGCTGCCCAAAAGGGCCTGGTCAATTCCCCTGACAAACGGGCGGTTTGGCTATCTTGCCTCTGACTGTGGCACGGGAAATCTATGGCACTTAAACTCACGTGAGAACCAAATCTCTCCTTGGTTATGTAAACCAACGGATATATCGGGGCCGGAAAGCCTATTGGTTTCCTGCGACATAGGAACAAGGTCACTTTTCGCCTCCAGCGACGGAGAGGATACGAGTGTGCGGTTCGGTTTCGGCTATGCCGTTTGGGAAAAGAGCGCATTCGGCATGAAAATTCGAACTACTGCCTTCGTTCCGCAGGATATCGACGCAAGGGTGCTTATCATAGAATGCGACAATCCGAATTTGATGGCAAAACTGCACTGGAAGCTTGACCTTACTCTGTCTTCGGCAATTGATGACGGCAGATATGCTGTGACCTCTATGCGCAGCGGCGCTCTTTGCGCTTCATCAAGCAGGGCGATTGACAAGGCTGTGCCGCTTATGGCGATTGGCAGCGATGAGTTTTCAGGCTTCACATGCGATGGGGTTAAAGCTGCAATGGGCATATATGACAGTGCAATCGGAAACTGTCAAAGCCCTGCGTTTGCCGCCGAAATAAAGCTTGTGCGTGCCTTCGTGCTGGTATGCGGCTGCGACGATTACGCAAGGCTCAAAAGCCTTGCAAACATCGATGCCGCAACTATGGCACTAGAGGAAACCAAGGCGTTTTGGCTAAATAAGCTCTCCGCATTTTCTATGAAAAGCGAAAACCAGAGTCTGGATCGCATTATGAACGGATGGATTTATTACCAGAGCTATGTCAGCCGGATTCAGGCAAGATGCAGTATTTATCAAAGCGGCGGTGCGTTTGGTTTCAGAGACCAGCTTCAGGATTGTGCAAATCTTATCGCCCTTGATAGCGCACTTTGCCGTGATCAGATAATAAAAAGCTGCTCTCGCCAGTATCTTGAGGGTGATGTTCAGCACTGGTGGCACGAGGGCAGCGAGGTCATCCGTGGAGTTAGAACACGTTGCTCGGACGACCTGGTCTGGCTTGTCTGGGCGCTGTGCGAATATGTTGAAAAGACCGGAGACAGGCAGCTTTGCCTTCAAAGCGTCAGCTATCTAACTTCCCCCGTTCTTGCCGAAAACGAAAAAGACCGCTATGAAGCAGCGGAAAAAAGCGATAAAAATGAGCTTGTTTTGCTCCACTGCGTAAGAGCGCTTGAAAAGGTATTAGAACGCGGCACAGGCTCTCATGGTCTATTGCGTTTTGGCTCGGGCGACTGGAACGACGGTATGGATGCCGTTTCCGGCGAGAGCCAGTGGCTGACTTGGTTTTTTTCCCACACGGCAACACGGTTTGCCCGCATTTTGGAAAACCATAACGCCGACCTTGCAAGCAAGTATCTTGAAACCGCCAAAAGCCTTGCGCAGGCGGCAAATGCGGCATGGGACGGCAAATGGTTTGTTAGAGGATACTTTCCCGATGGCACTCCGCTTGGAAGCTACGAGAACGAACAGTGCCGCATCGATTCCATTGCCCAGAGCTTCGCCGCAATCTGCGAATTTTCTGACAAAGACAAAACAGAGATCGCCCTTTCGAGTGCACTTAAAATACTTCACGATAAAAAACACGGCATTGTAAAGCTTTTTGATCCCCCGTTTTTAAACAATGAGAATTATCCGGGATATATTGAAAGCTACGGACCGGGCTTTCGTGAGAACGGCGGTCAATACACGCACGGTGCGCTCTGGCTTGCAATGGCGCTGTTTGAAACAGCGCGTCCAGATGAAGGCTTTGAGGTTCTTGAAGCCGTCCTGCCTGCCTGCAAGAATATCTCAACCTATCTTGCCGAGCCATTTGTCATCGCCGCCGATGTTTACAGCACGAAAGGCCGTGAAGGTGAAGGCGGATGGAGTTGGTACACGGGTTCGGCTGGCTGGCTGTTTCGCATTGTAACGCAATCGATGCTGGGGCTGAAAATGGAGAGCGGCAAACTATATATAAGGCCAAATCTCCCAAGCAAGCTTCAAAACCTGAGCATAAACTTCAGGGGGATAGCCATCAAAATTAAAAACGGCAGGGTTTTCGTAAATGAAAAGCCATATCAGCTAAATGGGCTAAATCTAAGCGAAATCTAATCATTGTGTAATAGTTTTTTTACAAAGCTTCTCTTCTCATTTGAGGATATATATGGTATACTTCTATCAATAAACCGACAGGAGGTTAAGTATTTGAATATCTCAAGAAAAGAAATTATTCCGGGGATATGGCTCAGCTGTCTGCGAACCGATAAATTTAAGTCCAACTGCCTTAGCGTAAGCCTCCTTACCCAGCTTAACAAGGAAACAATTTCAAAAAATGCGCTTATCACACGGGTTTTATCCCGTGGAACGACTATGCACCCCGATATGGAAAGCCTTGCCGCCGCCCTTGATGAGCTTTACGGGGCAAAGATTATTCCCAACGTTCGCAAAAAGGGTGAAATTCTCTGCCTTGGCTTCTATTCAGGCTTTATTGATGACAGGTTTACTCCCGATAAATCGCAGCTTTTGGAAAGCGTAGCCGCCCTAATTGGCGAAATGCTGCTTTCTCCTGTTACTCGCGGCGGTCTGTTAAATAAAGACTATGTCGAGAGTGAAAAGGAAAAGCTTATTGACGATATTCGTGCCCAGATTAATGACAAGCGTGGCTATAGCATGCACAGGCTTATTCAGGAAATGTGCGTTTATGAGGACTACGCCATAGACGACATGGGAAGCGAAGATGGTGCCTCAAATGTGGGCTACATTGAGCTTACCCATTATTACAAGGAGCTTCTGTCCAAATCCCCAATTGAGATTTTCTATTGCGGAAGCGCTGATCCCAAAAGGGTTGAAGCGGCTCTTGCGGAAGCGCTAATGGCTCTGCCCCGTGGCGAAATCGACTACGAAATCGGCACAGACATCCGCATGAACCCGGTTGAAGATGAGCCAAGATTTTTCACAGAGCAGCTTGCAGTTGCTCAGGGCAAGCTTGTCATGGGCTTTCGCCTTGGTGAAGCTATGGAAGAACCCGATTTTGCGGCGCTGAGAGTTCTAAACTGCATTTTTGGCGGCGGTGTAACGAGCAAGCTGTTTATGAATGTGCGCGAAAAGCTTTCTCTTTGCTACTATGCTTCAAGCGCAATAGACAGGCTAAAGGGCGTTATGATCGTTTCCTCCGGCATCGAGTTTGACAAGGTCGACGTCGTACGTGAGGAAATTCTTAAAAACCTTGATGATGTTAAGGATGGCAACTTTACCGAGGATGAGCTTGCAAGTGCAAAAAGCTCAGTTGTCAGCGACCTTGTTTCGCTTTTGGACAGCCCAAGTGCGCTTGAGGAGTTTTATCTTTCGCAAACGCTTATGGGTCTTGAATATGGGCCTGAGGAACTTGCGGATCTGTGCAGGCAGGTAACAAGCGGGGATGTTATAAAAGCAGCAAAAACTATTGAGCTTGACGCAGTTTATTTCCTGCGTGGAAACGGTGAGGAGGAAAACAGCGATGCAGATTTTTGATTACCCATCCATCGGCGAGAGCATCCACACCGCCACCCTCGCAAACGGTCTTACAATTTCCGTTATCCCCAAACCGGGCTACACAAGCAGCTTTGCGCTTTTTGCCACAAATTATGGCGGCGCTGACAGGAACTTCAAGCTTGACGGCGAGCTTATCAGCACCCCGGCAGGCGTAGCGCATTTTCTTGAGCACAAGATGTTTGATATGCCCGAAGGTGACAATGCGCTTTCGGTGCTTGCAGCTAACGGATCGCAGCCGAACGCTTTCACGTCATCTGCAATGACAGCATATTATTTTGAGAGCACTAATTCTTTCTATGAAAATCTCGAAATCCTGCTGAAATTCGTTTCAACGGCTTACTTTACTCCTGAAAGCGTTCAAAAGGAGCAGGGAATTATTGCTCAGGAAATCCGCATGATTGAGGATAATCCCGATTATGTGGTTTATGACGAGCTGCTTCGCTCGCTTTATGCTTACAACCCAATGCGTGACACGGTTGCAGGAACGGTTGAATCCATCGCACAGATTACTGACAAAACTCTTTATGACTGCCACAAAGTTTTTTACTCGCCGTCTAACATGACACTCTGCGTTGTCGGCGACGTTGACCCATTAAGGGTTGAGACGATTGCAAAAGAAATGATCACCTCTGGGAAAACCGAAAAACCGGAGCGTGACTATGGCGAGGCGGAGGGCGTTTTGCCCGTTAGAACCCGATTTTCCCGCTGCATGGAGGTTTCAGCGCCACAGTTCATCATCGGTGCAAAGGAAATCCCCGAAAAAGACGGGGCGGCGCAGCTTCGCCAGAAAATGATTGGCGGTCTGGCACTTCACGCAATGTTTTCGCAGTCCTCACCGTTTTACACAAGGCTTTATGCGCAGGGGCTTCTAAGTACCGATTTCTCAGCCGACATGGACTATGCAGCAGGGACGCTTAGCATAATGCTTGGCGGAGAGAGCAGAGATCCTGAGAAGGTTTTCCAGCAGGTTTGCCTTGAGACTGAAAAGGTCAAAAACGAAGGCTTTGACCCGTATCTATGGGCAAGAGCAAAAAAATCCGCCTATGGCAGCAAAATTCGTTCGCTAAGCTCCTTCGCAGGGCTGTGCATAAGCATGGCAGAGTCAAACTTTGCAGGCTACAACCCTCTTGATAGCTTCGAGGTTCTTGATGCTGTAACAGCGCAGCAGGCACAGGACTTCATTGCGAAGGCTCTTGCCCCCGAAAGACTTGCAATGAGTGTGATTAACCCATCAGGCCGAGAGGATGTGGGAGAAGATGCGTGATGCGATAATCTCGTTCCCCATGTTTGGAGAGGGCTTTAGCATTGATCCTCCCTACGCTATCAATATCGGTTCATTCCCCATTTATCTCTATGGAATAATAATCGCCTGCGGCTTTTTGCTGGCCTTTGTTTATGCATACAGAAACCACGACAGACTTGATATCAGCATGGATGAAATCTATGATTTGGTGCTGTTTGCCGTACCAAGTGCGATAATCGGCGCAAGGCTTTATTTTGTCATATTTAACTTTTCTGATTATGCAAACAATCTAATAGACGTTTTCAAGCTGCGTGATGGTGGTCTTGCCATTTATGGCGGCGTTATCGGCGCTAGCCTTGCAGTGTTTTTCAGATGCAGGCACAAAAAATACCGCATTGGCCCTCCGTTAGATATAATGAGCTTCGGACTCCTAATCGGTCAAAGCGTTGGCCGCTGGGGCAACTTTGTAAACCGTGAGGCATTTGGTTACGAAACCGATATTTTCTGCCGCATGGGTCTTACCGCCCCGGGCAGCGAAACGATCTATGTACATCCCACTTTTTTGTATGAAAGCCTGTGGAACATTGCAGGGCTCATTATCTTACACATAATACTCAAAAAGGGCCGCAAATACCAAGGGCAGTTTTTCCTGCTTTACATTGCGTGGTACGGTCTGGGACGAACGTTGATCGAGGGTCTTCGCACCGACAGCCTTTGGCTTGTGCCAAACGTGATAAGAGTTTCGCAGCTTTTTGCGCTAATCACCTTTGTTGCTGCGGCACTTATTCTAATCATCAACCATCAGCGGCTTAAGAAAGGCTCAAAACCCCTATTGGGAGGGCTAATCGACAGTGCTGATACAATAAAAGAAACATAAATAAATTAAGGAGGAAATATAATGACAGACTTCAACGAAATCAAAGACAAGGTACTTGCATCTCTGGGCAAAGCGGCGGACTCCGCAAAGGATCTCACAGAAAAGGCAGCAGACTCAGTTAAGGCAGGCGGCCGCATTGCTAAGCTTTCAATGGAAATTTCAAGTGAGAAGGACAGTATGAAGAAAACATACCTTGAAATCGGAAAGCTCTATTACGAAACTCATAGCACAGACCCTGAGGGATTTTTCATCCAGCTATGCGAGGAGATTTCAATCGCAAAGGAGAGCATAGCGGAAAAAGAAGTTGAGATTGAAGCAATCAAAGCAAGCAAGAAGAATGACGACGATGATGACGACATCGAAGTTGAGTTCGAGGAAATCGTCGAAGAGTTTGAAGAAGCAATAGAAGATATCAAGGAAGAAATATCTGACGAAGAAGAAGTATCTGACGAGGAATAATCCCGAATAAGAATGAAACCGGCAAACACTAAAAAAGTGTTTGCCGGTTTAACTATATTCATTTCCTGCCTTGGATGAGCTTGTTCTTTTCCGCTACAGATAAGAGCGCAGCGACAAAATAGGATTTTACGCACTCGCTGACAATTTCCTGGACCGCCCTTGGCAGCCAAATCACCATGAAGGGCAGATACTTCCACGATTCGAAAAGCTGTTCTCTTAAAACGAAGGTGTTTAGCGTTGTTACTAAAAGACCCGATACAAGCGAAGAAACGAAAACCACAAGAAATTTGCTGTTTTTTCGGTCTTCCTTTGAAAGCTTTGATATTATTAAATCCACAACAAGTGTAAGCCCTGCTAAAATGCCTGAACTCAAAACTCCCCATGTCATCGTTACAATAAAGCTTGCGATGTTACCCGAAGGATCCGAAGTGCTGATGGTTCGTGTTATAATCATACGGCTTACGGCGTGCATGGATGAGGTGTCGATATTCTGCGTGCCGTTTATCTCATAAAAATCATTTGTGATGCCATCGGCGTTAAGCGAGAAAAAGCTATATGCGCCGGTGATTAGAAGGGCAATAGTGATTATTAAGATAGCAACTCTAAGCTTGGCGCTGCTTCTGTCACGAAGAGCAATCCACAGGCAGCCCCTTATAAATGCGCCAAGCGCAATGACAAGCGTTAGTAACGGAAGATACGCTCCCGTAGGGTTTAAAACCCAGCTCAAAAAGTCCGAAAGTCCCGAAACAACAGCTCCGTAGACAGGGCCGAACATAAATGACGGGAGTGCCGAAAAAATTCCCGAAAAGCTGATTTTCATACCGTTTTGCCCAAAAAGCGGCATATAAACGGATGTGAGTCTTCCTAAAACAAGGGCGATGCTTAGGCACAGGGCGCTAATTACTAGCTTGCGAACTCTCTGAGAAGTTTTTGACATAAAAAATACCTCCATATTATGCAGCTGTTAGCTGCATAGAAAATAGAGATAATATCACTAAATAATGCAGCAGCGGAAGCGGACATGGCACCGCGGGGTATCTTTGCATCCCCTTCGTCCGGCGACAACTTCCCATCCGCCGACACTTTACGCACCATTCCTACTCTGGCTTTTCTTGCTTTTATTATATTGTACCGCATTGTAGCATATATTTTCTTTTTATGCTACTATTTTTTAAAATAAAAATCGCACTATTTAAGATAGTCCTGCATAAGACAGTATAAAAACTAAACTGTTTATGGGCGGCTGCCAAGTAAGATGTCTGAAAACAAGCGTATCGTTCAAAAGAGCGATACGCTTGTTTTTTTGTTTTTCTGTCCTAATAAACTGTGTCGCATTTCTTCACAAGCTTGCGATTGATGAGATATGACTAAAATGTTGACCTTAACCCCGTAAGGGAGCTTATATGCGCGAGGAAAACCGCAGGACGCAACCCGTACACAAGCGAGATATGGAGTTGTAACCGAAAGATGCGGCGGGTAGTTTTGACTTGCCCGCCGTGTATATTCTCTTTAGGAGACTAATGCGTACTATACAGTATGCTTATTTTCGGAGCGAGGCATTATATCGGCGAGCGTACAAAAACCATGTGATAGATGCTGTTAATATTGTCAGCGAAATCAGGGCTGTAAGAATGCTATATGTCTGCCAAACGAGTACCGTTGACCAATTATATCCGATGAGTGCCGGGAAACCCCAGCACATTATGAACGAGACAACAGTAACTATCAGCCAAATAACAGTTGTGATTATGCTCTTTTTTGTCATTGGCTGCCGCTCATTCATTTTCTTTCTGCGTAATCCAAGAATAAAGAACAGGACCGCTAACAGGCAAAAAACGATTGTTGCAGACGACAAAGCGATGTCCAATAGCTGTGTGCCGCTTATTTCATATGACTGAGAAAGATTGTCGTCCAGTATCTCCTTAACTTTTAATACCAGATTGATATTGGTATTTGCGCCGTTGGTCAGCAAGCAGAAGGCTGTGCTTTCGTTTGGCAGTATTGCTACTTCGGTTGCGAAATTAGGATTGCCTCCTGAGTGTTCAATAATCGTTTGGTCGGCGTTTACCGACCATCCCGCTGCATAATATATCCCATTTACATCCATAACGGACATGTCGCCCTGATGTGATTTTTCGATAACCGCTAGAAATATCTCAGGTATATCCTGTACAATTCCCATCTGTATGCCCATCCAGCGCGCCATATCTTTGGTACAAGAAATGACGTAGCCTGCGGGTTTATTTCCGGCATAATCCGGTGCGTCATATGGGGTTGTTATGAAAAAGGAAGAACGGTAGCCCTGTGCTAGTTGTCCAGTAGCTTGAGCATCTTTCTTGTAAACATAGGTCTGGTGTAGCCCTAACGGCTGAAATACCTGTTCCTCCATAAAGTCTTCATAGCTTTGACCTGATACGATCTCAATAACCAACCCTAATACGTCATAATTTACAGTTCCATAATTATACTGTTCACCAGGAGAGAACGCCAGTTCAGCATCTACCAGCATTTCTACGGTTTTTTGCAACATATCCGGCGTATTGCCTTGTGGGATATTTTGAATGTGCCTGCCATTTGTTAAGCCGCTTGTATGGTGCAGAAAGTTATTGAGTGTAAGACTTTGCATATCAACAGGCATCCCCTGATACTTTAACGTAAACCAAGGCAGATATTTCTGGATAGGGTCGGTCATGGATAATAGCCCCTGCTCCTCCAACAACAAAATTCCCACACCTGTAAAAGCCTTACTAACCGAAGCCAGTTCGTACAGGGTGTTTTCACTCGCAGACAGCCCATTCTCACGGTCTGCGTAGCCGGAGGAAAAGTAGAACGTTTCATTTCCAGTAAGTATAGATATCGACATGCCTGGCACACCTGATATACGACAGGCATCATCCAGTAATGCTTGTATTGCCGTAGATTGCTCATCTGACAATGCGTAATTTGGTGTTACAAATCCTGCGAATAGTATAAGTACAGCTATTATAAAAACAATAATCTTTTTCATAGACTCTCCATTTTGAAAATATAATGCGAGCATTATATAAATACTGTTCGCTTACTTTATCGCCCAAGAAGAACAGAAATACATTGATATTATACCAGAACCACCCGCCCAAAACAACGCCAATGCTTTTTCAACGGCAAAAGCGTAACGCTGAGAAGTAATAGTCCAAGTGTGGTTTTTTAAGATTTTACAAAAAATGGATAAACCTTCTTGACAAATGTTATCTGAGGACGACGTAAACGGAAAACCGGGAAATATTTGCTTTGAGGAATTGTCCTCTGATTACGAAGTGGAACAGGCCAACTTGGAAAGCAAGTTACAACAATGGCAAGCAGAGTTATATGAGCAGGAACAACATACTGAGTATGTCGAGCGGTTTATCCACAAGCGCAAACAGTACATAGATTTAACGGAACTGACATCAACCATCTTAAATGATTTGGTGGGTATTCTGCCGGAACCGAACACATCAATAGACGAAAGAATGGCGTAGCTTTTTACGCTACGCCACACTTATCTACATACTGTTTTACTAAGGACGACCTTAAGGTGAAATTTTTGTCAGCAGCAAAATACAGATCCGCCAAGCACGTTGCAAAGCATATTTGCAGCACACAGTGAAATGCAAAGCTTTCCGCCGTCAAAGCGAATATTGCCAAAGCCAAAGGAGCTTCCTGCGCTGTCATAAGCGGCTGCACCGTTCTCTATTTGATCAAGGAGCTGCCTGTATTGCATATTACCGGGGGACATGCTGCACGCTCTTTTTGCGCTCTGCAAAGCTGCCACCTTATTGCCCATATTGTAGTTTGCTATTGCATGAAGATAATACCACTCGCCGTCTCTTAGTGATTGCGCCAGCCCCGAAAGTGCATTGAGCGCCTCAGAAAAGCTGCGCATTCTGATGTAGTTTCTGGCTGCCTTTATTTCATTCGGCTCGGAGGCATCCTGCTGCTGATATGCCCCGCCGCCTGAATATCCATATCCACTATATCCGCCGTAGCCACCGTAGCCGCCATACGCATTTTGCTGCTGTTGAGGCTGCGGATTTTTAATCTGGTCATAGGCGGCGTTAATTTCGTTCATCTTCTGGGCGGCATATTTGTCTCCAGGATTAAGATCGGGGTGGTATTGCTTTGCAAGCTTGCGATAAGCAGCCTTTATCTCGTCATCGCTTGCATTTGAGGACACGCCAAGGGTCACATAAGGATCACTTGCCATTTTCCGCCCCCTTTCTGTTTTTCTCCATCTTCTGTGCGTACTGTGTCCAAACTCCAGAATATAACACATTGCGCATGATGTCAATATCATCTATAAGCGGAAGTTTTTCAAATTCCGCTGTGCATTCGCCTATGAAAATTTTTAACAGCGTTAGCATTTCCTCATCGTCAAGGTCATCATCCTCAAGAAAAAACAGAGGATTATACGAGCCGTGTTTTTTGTCCTTTTCATAGTCAACGCAGGCATCCATCATATAAACAAATCTGCCGAGCGTTTGCCCAAACAGGCGAAATTTCTCGGCAAACATATCTTCACGATATACAAACAGTTCGCCCATTAGCTCTCCGAAGCAGTTGGCTGCAGCGTCAGGGTCAGGCTCATTTGCGTTTTCAATTTCAGAAATTTTGTTAAGGCAGCTTTCGATCGCTGCCGTCTGTCTTGGAAAGCGTTTTGAAGCTTCGATAAAGTGGCTTTTCAATACGCCCGAGGTTGCAAGCATGGCAAGATTTTTATCGTCTCTCCAGTCGTCAATGCAGTTAAAGTATGCAAGCGCAACATTCATATCAGCGGCATAGTCAGTGAACTCGTTTTTCCAATAGGGATGCTTCTTGGTTGGATGAACTGCACACGCACGTTCCCCCTGCTCGCCTTGCTGCTCATACATTGAGGTCAGCATCAAAACAAGAAAAGTCATATCGTAATTTAAGGTCAGCCTGCAAATTGTGCCATGTCGCTCTTTCAAAGCCCAGCACAGGCCGCAATAACAGCCTCTGTATCTTTCAAGCTGTTGGGGTGAAAGCGCACCCTTATTTGCAACAATATATCCGAACATAAGCTATATCACGTTTTACGCTCAAACGCTGTGCCGCATTTGCGGCAGGTTATGCGCACCTTTCCTTTTCGCTTTGGTACTCTGAGCATCGCCTTGCATGACGGGCACTTGAAGAAGCTATAATCATGTCTCTGTGCTGTGCGTTCCTTTTTATTCTTAAAAAAGGAGACGATTCTTCCCTTCAACCGAAGAAATTTGGAATTTTCCGTTCTGCGCTTATTAAGGTTTTTTGAAAAAATTCTGACATAAGCATAAACAAGGATTATAATGGCGAGATACCAAAATACTGAAGCAACCGTTGGGATAAAATTCCCCAATATCAGCTGTAAGACAACAAGCGCAAGGGCAACAAACGTTAAAAATCTTGAAAGATTATCAACACCATTGCGTCCATACATAAATCTATAAAACTTTTCTTTCATATATATGATCATTCCTTTCGGTCCATGAATGCACTGTTCCTAGTTAGTAAGTATCGCAGTATCAAGGGAAAAAGTCAATTAATAAACCGTGAACTTTTCGAAACATTATCATTGCCATATCGATTTGGGCATGATAAACTCTCTAAGGTAATTTGTGCACAAAAGAGGATTTTTATGAATAACAATATATACTCTCAGTTTGGTCTTGACGAAAAAGTTCTCAGCTTTTGTCAGAGCATTGAAGAAAAGCTTGCTGACAGGTTCAAAGCCCTTGACCGAAACGCCGAGGAAGGCAGCGCAAAAGTAATAAAAGCGATGCAGAAAAACCGTGTAAGCGCAGGCTGCTTTGCCGGCTCAACGGGCTATGGTTATAACGATTTGGGCAGAGATACACTTGAAGCAGTCTATGCCGACTTTTTTGGCACCGAGGCTGCACTTGTCAGGTCGCAAATAACCTGCGGCACACACGCTTTGGCGATTGCGCTTTCGGCAAATCTGCTGCCCGGAGACGAGCTTTTGTCTCCAGCCGGCAAGCCTTATGACACGCTTGAGCAGGTCATCGGAATCACCCCCGCTCCCTGCTCACTTGCAGAATACGGCGTTACCTACAAGCAGGTTGATTTGACAAGCAAAGGCTCTTTTGACTTTGACGCAATTAAAGGTGCGATTAGTGAAAAAACCAAGCTTATCACTATTCAAAGATCGAAGGGTTATGCCATGAGGCCGACATTCTCGGTTTCTCAAATTGGTGAGCTTATTGCATTTTGTAAGGCAATAAAGCCGGATGTAATCTGCATGGTTGATAACTGCTACGGCGAATTCGTTGACGAATTAGAGCCATCGCACGTTGGCGCAGACATGACAGTTGGATCACTGATAAAAAACCCCGGCGGCGGTCTTGCGCCAACAGGCGGCTATATTTGCGGCACTCAGGTATGCATTGATCGATGCGCTTATCGCCTTTCTGCCCCTGGGCTTGGGCAAGAGGTTGGCGCCAGTGGAAATCTAAGCCTATCGCTTTACCAAGGCTTCTTTATGGCGGCTAGCGTTGTTTCGAGCGCACTGAAGGGTGCAATTTTTGCAGCAACCGCCTATGAGCAGTTGGGCTTTAAGGTTGTCCCAAACAGTACCGAGCCCCGTCACGACATCATCCAAGCGATTGAGCTTGGCTCGCCCGAGGCGCTCGAGGCCTTTTGCAAAGGCATTCAGGCTGCGGCACCTGTTGACTCCTTTGCCACGCCTGTGGCGGCGCCGATGCCGGGCTATGACAGCGATGTTATCATGGCGGCAGGAACATTTATTCAAGGCAGCTCAATTGAGCTTTCGGCAGACGGCCCAATGCGTGAGCCTTACAGCGTCTATTTCCAAGGCGGCCTTACATGGGCGCACGCAAAGCTTGGAATTATGATGTCGCTGCAAAAGCTGTACGAAAAGGGATTAATCGAGATATAATAAAAAGATATGCAGTGCTTTTTGCACTGCATATCTTTTATTTAATATTCTTCAGCAGGAATCTATCTGCCATGTCCTTCCACGCCTCTGCGGGGAGTCCTACAGAAAGGGCAGTTGCATGACCGCCTGTTTCAAAAAGGTGCATTTCATAGGCGATGCCCTTATCAGCCAGTGCTTTGGCCATGTCGATTGTTTGCTGCACCGGCACATCATCGTCGTCCTTAGCGTGCCACAAAAAGGTTGGCGGGGTGTCGGCGTTTACACCGAACTGCGCGCTGTAGCTCTTTAGCCCCTCTTCTCTCACGCTGTCTGTTCCAAAGACAGCCTCCGGCATTCTGCTGTCACCTAAACTGAGAAGTGAGGTGGCCGCATAGCACAAAACGGAGCCATTTGGCTTTAGCTTTTTTGCCGGGATGCCCAGTGGCTTTCCAATTGCCTCTGTGTTCCATTTGTTTGCATAGTTTGCAGCAAGATGGCCACCCGCCGAAAAGCCCATAAGGGTTATTTTCCCGGGATCAATTCCAAGCTCTGAGCTGCAATCTCTAACAAAGCTTATCGCCGCGCCAACTTCAAGCATAGGCTCCGGAAATTTTGTATGTGGATTCTCTTCGCAGTCTGTAACCTCGAATCCGTCATAAAGAGTTGAATATCTCAGAACAAATGCGGCGTAGCCCATCTGTGCGAAGTGCAGTGCAATTGGATCAGCCTCGCCATCTGCGTTTGCGACGTATCCGCCGCCCGGCAGCACAATTACAGCACTTTTTGCTCCTCGCTTTTCGCCATCCAAAAATAATGTAAGCGTAACTCTAGGATCATCTGCCCAGATGCGATAGATTTCTTTTCTCAAACTACTTCAGCTCCTTTTCTTATAGCTTTCTGCACACATATTCGAATTGTCATGGACAATATATTAACTGTACCAAGGATACATTCTAAATGTATCGTTTTCGAATAGTATCGCTGTTCTTGCAATATATTTAAAGAAAGCACAGTGCATCTTGAATTTAAGGTGCACTGTGCAGAAAACTTTTTATATAACCCTAACTCTAACAACCTCTGCCATTGACGCAATTTCTTCTTTGATTTCATCAGAAATTGCAGAGCCTGTGTCGATAATGGTGTATGCAAATTTGCCACGATGCTTGTTCATCATATGCTCAACGTTAATATTTTCTCTGCCGATGATGTCAAGAAAGCGGTTTAACATTTTGGGAACGTTTTCATGGATAACGCAAAGCCTTGCAACGCCCATGCGGTCAAGAGAAACGTTGGGAAGATTAACGCTGTTTTTGATGTTGCCGTTCTCGATGTAGTTTGCCATCTGTTTTGCTGCCATTACGGCGCATTTTTCTTCACTTTCATGGGTCGTTCCGCCAAGGTGCGGTGTTAGGATCGTGTTTGGCGCAAGGACAAGTGCATTTGTTGGGAAATCGCAGATGTAGCGGCTGATCTTGCCGCTTTTTAGTGCGTCGATAACATCCGCTTCGTTTGCAACCTCACCACGGGCATAGTTTATGATAACAGCGCCGTCCTTCATAAGGGCGATTGTGTCCTTATTGATCATGTCCTGGGTTTCGTCCGTCAGCGGTGTGTGGATTGTTAGATAGTCACAATTTGCGAAAACTGCTGAAACATCCGCCTTTCTCTTAACCTCGCGGGACACCTTCCATGCTGCATCAACAGAAAGGTACGGGTCATACGCAAGAACCTGCATTTCAAGCTCAAGCGCAATGTTTGAGACAAGACTTCCGACATTGCCCGTTCCGATAACGCCAAGAGTTTTGCCGCAATACTCTTTTCCGACGAACTGTTTTTTGACCTGCTCCATAGCAACTTCAACGGGAATCTCATCATCATTGTAGGAGCGCACCCAGTCCATGCTGCCTTGGATATCTCTTCCGCCCATGCCAAGGGCAAACAGGAAAAGCTCCTTAACGCCGTTTGCGTTTGCCCCCGGTGTGTTAAAAACTGCAATACCGCTTTCCGTGCAGCGGTCAAGCGGAATGGTATTTACACCTATTCCGGCTCTGCCAATGCAAAGCGTCTGGGGGGCGAACTCATAGTCGTGCATATTCGTAGCACGAACAAAAATAGCATCTGGATTTTCAACATCGTCACCCATTTTGTACCTGTCTTCCGGCAGATACTTTCTGCAAGCATCCGAAATATGATTTAATGTTTTTATATTAATCATTTGTCTTTACACTTTCAATTATTATTCTTATCGAATTTCTCGATAAACAGGCATAGCTTTTCAACTACCTCAAGCGGCATAGCGTTGTAAATTGATGCTCTCATACCGCCTGCGAGCTTGTGACCCTTAACGTTAACAAAGCCTTCTTCAAATGCGGCTGCGACAAACTTTTCGTCCATCTCATCTGTTGCAGTTCTGAATACAACATTCATGTCGCTCCGGGCATCCACCTTTGCTGGTGCGTTAAACAGCTTTGAAGCGTCAAGCGTGCCATAAAGCAGTTCAGCCTTTTTCTGGTTTACTTCATAAATGCCTTCAACTCCGCCCTGCTCTTTTAGCCAGTTCAGCATAAGTCCAAGTATATAAATATTGTAGCATGGAGGTGTGTTGAAAACAGAGTTTTTGTCAAGAATCAGCTTATATCCAAGCATTAGCGGAGTCGATGCACGCTCCTTGCCGGCAACAGATTTATCAATAATTACGACTGTAAGACCGGCAGGTGACATATTCTTTTGTGCGCCTGCATAAATCAGGGCGTATTTTGAAACATCTACAGGGCGTGACATAATATTTGATGACATATCGCAAACAAGCGGAACTCCATTTGTTTCGGGAACATAGTGCCACTGTGTGCCATAAACCGTGTTGTTGGAGCAGTAGAAGAAATAGCTTGCATCGCTGCTGAGCTTGAGCTCTTCCTGCGTTGGGATAACGGTGTGGCCTGTTGAGGTGGTGTCGGCAGCAATGTTAACCTTGCCATACTTTGCAGCTTCACTTGCGGCTATACCCGAAAAGTTACCCGTAATTGCATGGTCGGCGCTGCCGCCTTCCGGCATCAGGTTTAACGGAACCATTGAAAACTGGGTTGACGCACCGCCCTGCAAAAACAGGATGTCATGCGTATCGGGGATTTTCAAAAGGCTCTTCATAGAGTCTTTTGCTTCCTCTAGTATTGCCTCAAAAATGGGTCCCCTATGACTAATCTCCATGACGGACATTCCTGAGCCATTATAGTTTAACATTTCCGAGGCCGCCTTGGTGAGAACGCTAGTTGGTAATAATGATGGTCCTGCGGCAAAGTTAAATGTTCTTTCTCTTTCCATGATGTGGCCTCCTCAATTCCTTTTAATAGTGATAATGCCTTATCTTATTACGATCTTGGTAAAAAATCAATACATGATTTAGTCAAGTTTTTCACCAATCAGGGTATCTTTTTTTGCCCCTGTAACCAAAACTTTGGCCATTTCGCCCCTTGTCGCTCCGTTAACTGCTAAAATCTTGCAATAGTTTTCACTGTGGCCATAGCTTTCGTTCTCAAATAGAACGCATAGAGTTTTGCCTATGCAGCTATGCAAATATGCCATGCTGTTTTGGTCAGATATAAGCCTTGCCCTCTTTGCTCTTGCCGACTTCTCAGACTTTTCGATTTGGTCAACTCTGTCCGCCGCCGGCGTACCTTTTCGCTTGGAGTATGGAAAAATGTGCATAGAAGAAAAAGCGCATTTATTAATAAAATCTAAAGTTTCCTCAAAATCCCCTTCGCTTTCTCCCGGGAATCCGACTATTAAGTCAGCCGTAAGCGCGCAGTTCGAAAAATACCGACGCAGAAGTTTGGTGCTTTCAAAAAATCTGGCTGTATCATATTTTCTGCCCATGTCCTTGAGCGTTTTGTCGCAGCCACTTTGAAGCGACAAATGAAAATGGGGGCAGATATTCCCCATCTCTGCGAGGCTTTGGCAAAACTCTTCTGTTATTACCCTTGGCTCCAAGCTTCCTAGCCTTATTCTGGCGTCTTCGGCGCTTTTTGCGATTTCGCAGATAACGTCGCAAAGCCTCTCACCGTTTCTAAAATCCTTGCCGTAGGAGGAGATTTCAATCCCTGTAATAACAATCTCGCGAAAGCCCTGCGAAACAAGGCTTTTTGCCTGATTTGAAGCCTCCTCAATTCCAAGAGACCGAACCCTGCCACGTGCATAAGGAATCACGCAATAGGTGCAGAAATTATCGCACCCGTCCTGAATTTTTATATATGCCCTTGTGCGGCCGTCAATTGCGCCCGGCGCAAGGGTTTCAAACACGGTGCGCCTAAACGGGTCGTCGATATTCTCTGTCTTCCGGCGGTCTGAAACAAGCTTTTCGATGTCATCAACAAATTTAATCCTGTCGCCTGTGCCGTAAATTACATCTGCGCCAAGTTTTCTGGCATCGTGGGGTGAGGTTTGGCTAGCACAGCCGCATAGGGCGGCAAACGCCTTTGGGTTTTCTCTCCGTAGGCTTCTGAGAGCCTGCCGCGACTTTCTTTCGCTTTCGCCTGTAACGGCGCAGGTGTTAACTATGACAACGTCGGCATCACCCCCGGAGGTACTAATGTGCCCACGGGAAATCAAAAGTGCCTCCATAGCCTGCGTCTCAAATTGATTAACCTTGCATCCAAGGGTTTCGATTGCGTATTTCATTTTAAATATCCTTGTTTAGTAAGAAAATTCGTCGTATAATGTTTTGGTTAGGAGCTGATTAACTTTGCAGATATATCTTGATAACGCATCAACAACCAAGGTTTGCCCCGAGGCAGCGGCATCAGCGCTCAGCGCCATGACTGAGTGCTTCGGAAACCCCAGCTCAGATCACAGCATTGGCAGGGCTGCCGAAAGAATAATTAAAGACGCCAGAGGGCACATAGCAAAGGCGCTTGACTGCAAAAGCTCACAGCTTTATTTTACCTCCTGCGGCACAGAAAGCGACAACTGGGCTATCATAAATGGCGCAAGATATAATTCTAGAGCCGGACATCACATAATAAGCTCTGCCGCAGAGCACGACGCTGTCCTGCGCTCACTTGATGTTCTAAAAAACGAGGGCTACGAGATAAGCCTTCTGACGCCAAAGTCCGACGGCAGCATTGACCCCGGCGAGGTCGCCTTAAACCTTCGTGAGGATACCTGCCTTGTCACGCTGATGACTGTTAACAACGAAACCGGAGCAATCACCGGCATTGAGCAGATATCAAAGCTGCTTAAGGCAAAAGGCTCAAAAGCTTTATTTCACACCGATGCGGTGCAGGCATTTATGAAAGTACCCTTTTCGGCAGCCAAATGCGGAGCAGACATGGTATCAGTCAGCGGACACAAAATTCATGCTCCCAAAGGCATTGGCGCCCTTTACATCAAAGCCGGCTTAAACCTTCCTCAATTTCTGGTTGGTGGGAAGCAGGAGAGCGGAAAACGGGCAGGTACCGAAAATGTACCCCACATTGCCGCCTTCGGCGAGGCTGCAAGGATTGCGGTGGAGGATTTTGATGATAACTTCGCTCACATGAAAGGGCTCTCGGACTATACAAGGCAAAAGCTCTCAGAGCTTGGCATTCAAACAATAGGCGCAGGCTCACCGCATATAATCAGCCTTTCCATGCCCGGCTACAAAAGTCAGGTTATCATGAACGCTCTGGACGCTCAGGGCATTTGCGTATCAAGAAGCTCCGCCTGCAAAAAGGGCGGGCGGAGCCATGTGCTTGAAGCGATTGGACTAAAGCCCAATGTTATTGACGGTGCGTTAAGGCTTGGTATTTCACGTTTTACTGCAAAAGAAGACATTGACATTTTTCTGCAAGCAATTGCAAAAGCACAGCTGCTTCGCCACCGTTAGTCTATATTATTCTTTTTCGTCGTTGTCGGCGTTCTCGTCCGTGGATTCTTCCCCGGCGGGCGCGCCGCCTTTTTTTGCTTTGGTTCTGGCAATTTTGCGGTTTTTTCTTATGCTGCTTTTCTTTTGCTCATGGTCAAGGTTAACCGCTTCGTTGCTGACGGGATCGATATGGTCAATTTCCTTGTACTTCTCCGTCTCTGTCGGCAGCCCGCTTCTTTTAAGCTTCTTTTCGACAACATTCTTGATTCCGGCATAGATAACAACAAACACGGGAACACCCAAAAGCATTCCGCCAACGCCATAAAGACCGCCTCCGACCAAAATTGCAAACAGAACCCAAAATCCGTTGATTCCAACGGAGTTTCCAAGGATTTTCGGTCCCAGGAAGTTTCCGTCAAACTGTTGCAGGGCTATAATAAAAATAACAAATATCAATGCCTTCACAGGCGAAATCATCAGGATTATCAACGTGCAGGGAATTGCACCGATGAACGGGCCGAAAAACGGAATGACATTTGTAACACCAATAATCACAGAAACAAGAGGCGAATATGGCATTCTCATTATTACACAGCCTATATAGCAAAGAATCCCGATGATAAGGCTGTCGAATATCTTTCCTGAAAGAAAGCCCTTGAAAACGGAGTCTGTAAATCTAAACGCACCGAGAATTTTTTGTGAGACAGGGACAGAGAATATGCAGTAGGTAATTTTTTTACAGTAGGCGGCGAAGGTCTCCTTGTTGTAAAGCACATAGACGGATACAATAATTCCGATGAAGAAATTATAGAATACCTTAATAACGTAATATGCGCCCGTTGTGACACTTGCCACAATGCTGCCCATCTGCGGCAAAAGAACAGTTTCTGCCCAGTTAATTATAAATTCAGTAAGGTCTCCGAAATACTGTGTGATCTTATCTTCAATTTCGGGGTAGCCCGACAGAAAGCGCTCAATCCATGAAGTTACATTGTTTGCGTATGTGCCGCTTGAAGCTACAATACTGTAAATGCTTGTATAAAGCTGCGGCAGGATAAGCCAAAACATAGCGACAACTAAAAACAGCAGCGTTAAAACGGCAAAAAGCAGACTAGTGCCCCTGCTCCATTTTTTAATTAGGCTATCCTTTTTGGTGCTGTTTTTAAGAATACGCCCAAATAATGGAGTAAACAAATAGCGCTGGTATATCTGCAATACGGGGTTCAGAATGTATGCAATTGCAAGTCCCCAGACGAAGGGGCTTAAAATTCTCATTATCTTCGAGAAAAATCCGCCAATGGCTCCTATTCTGTCAATGCAGAAGTAAAATACTAGCGAAAGACAGATAACGCAAAGGGCGGTTACACCCCAGTATAGATATTTTGTGTCCCATTTAAACCGCTTCATTAATTCTCCTGTATCTGCGATGCTCTAAAAGATATAATAATCCGACACTATCAGTTTACTACCCCACAGCCCTGACAGTCAATAAAAATAAGAATTTTTTGAATTCCTATGTTCATGTCAATCGGTTATGTAAACCATTTTATCCTTTTGGGATATTTAATAATGGATATTCAAGTGTTGAAAAGTTTGTTGATAATGTGGAAAAACCCCGGTAAACTTGCGTCTTGGAAGATTACTTTCTTGGGTCAGCCAGCCATTTCGCATGTGAATATTCAATATAATTCAGGTTTAAATAATATCTGAACCACTCCGTTTCGGTTTTAGCATAACACCGGTCTTTGTCCCATATGCTTATCCAAAGAAACTTTTGGAGGCGGCTTTGATGAAAAAAATACTATCTATCTTTCTGGCATTTTTATTTATATCCGTGCCAGCTTATGCAATCGAAACAGTTCCCGAAGAATCAATTACAATTCCAGCGCCTTATGCCATTCTGATGGAAAAGACAACCGGAGAAATTATCTACGAAAAATCGGCATATGAGCATGTTTACCCGGCATCTGTCACGAAGATTATGACGCTCCTGCTTGTTATGGAGGCAATCGATTCGGGTACCTTGGCGCTTGACGATATGGTTACAACCTCGTCAAGGGCTGCATCCATGGGAGGCAGCCAGATATGGCTTGAAGAAGGCGAGCAGATGTCGGTTGATGAAATGCTGAAATGCGCTACAGTTGTATCAGCGAACGATTGCTGTGTTGCGCTTGCCGAGCATATCGCCGGCAGCGAGGAGGCCTTCGTCGATCGCATGAACGAAAAAGCGACGGAGCTTGGAATGGATAACACCCATTTCACAAACTGCTCGGGACTTATGGTATCCGACGATCA
>Ga0153972_1000021_pt1 | contig 48432 bp, 51 predicted proteins | sample TSGA056MetaG_FD_104732 | JGI IMG/M metagenome (GOLD analysis project Ga0153972, IMG submission 104732) | Attine ant fungus gardens microbial communities from Georgia, USA - TSGA056 MetaG | ecosystem: Host-associated > Fungi > Mycelium > Unclassified | place: USA: Georgia, George L Smith State...
CACCAATTGACCGGGGTTAACGCCCCCGAACGGGGCGCGAATCACCATGGGGAACGCCTTTCCATCCGCCATGACAGCGCCCTTCGTCCCTCCGTAAAATACATGCTCAAAACAGTGGCAAAGAAATTCAGAATGCATGATCTCCACGATGGGCCGCATACCACAGAGCGCTGCGCCTACGCTGGAGCCGACTATGGCGGACTCCGCTATTGGTGTTTCAATAACGCGCTGATCGCCAAACTCCTGAAGCAGGCCGATGGAAGCGCCGCTCGGCCCTCTGCCGCAATGGTAAAGGCCGATATCCTCCCCCATGAAAAACACATCTTCATCTCTCAACATTTCTTCCCTCATGGCCTCATTGATAGCCTGAGCAAACGTTACTTTCCGCATAATGTTACGCCCTCCCCCACATATGATTCACGACGGACTTCTCTTTTTCAAGCACTTCACTGATATCTGCGGACGGCAGCGATTTGCACTTCTCGAAAGCGCGCTCAACCGCCTTTCTGGCATCATTTTTAATTGAATCAACTTCACTCCCGGAGACGCCAAATTCAAGCAGTATTCTTTCCATCACCAAAATGGGGTCTTTCGCAGCCCAGTGCTTTTTGTCCTCAGCCGGCCTGTAATCGTCCTCGTCATGCGATGAATGCGGCGCCATTCTGTAGGTCATTGCCTCGACTAACACCGGGCCATTGCCGGCTCGTGCGTAATCCGCAGCCTTGCGCACCGCGTCCCGGACGGCAAGCGCATCGTTGCCGTCGATAATGGATGAAGGGATTTGATACACCGATGCCATGTCGGACGCGCGCTTAAACGCGACGGATTTTTCGATCGATGTCGACATCGCCCAACCGTTGGCGCGTATAACGAAGATGATCGGAAGCTTGAAAAGGGACGACATCGTGAACACCTCATGATAGTTGCCCTTTGCCAGCGTACCATCTCCCGTAATGAACGTCACGATCTTGCCGGTCTTTTTCAGCTTTTGAGCCAGCGCAACACCCATCAACAGGTCGGCGTCGCCGCCCAAGCATGAACTTGTCGCGCCGATAACAGCTTTATCGAGCGCCGACCAGTTTGTCGGGACTAGGGATGTCACCGGCCTGCCCTCGGATTTTTTGCCGAACCACCAGGCCATTTCGTCCTCCAAGCTCACCGCGCCCCTGTAGCGCAACGCCACACCGTCCCCACGAAAATAATTGTTGACATAGTCATCTTCATTGATTGCGGCCAGGCTCCCTGCCGTGATGGCCTCTTCCCCGTAGTCAAGATACCCCCCGAAATCGTTACTTGTTAACGTTTCCTGAAAATACCTGCTTTCACAAATTGTTTTAAAAATATGCCGCATGTCCTCTCGGTTACTATTGTTCATAAAATTTGCCTTCCTTACCTTAAAAATCTTGTTGTTTCTGTCATGAATCGGCAGAGCGATATCGCGCTTGCAGCCTGCCTTGCAGCCAAGTCCTGAAAGAACTACAGTAATTGCATAAGCGCTTTTGTATTCGAATACAATTCCCGATAGATTTTATAATACCTGTCATATAACGGCTTCGCTTCCGGACTAGGCTCCACCCATCTGTCAAGCTCATTCCAATCCAGGATTTTATTTCTGCCCTCTATTACACCCGCTACCAAGCCGCCAAGAAAAGCCGCGCCCATCGGCGAACCGTGAGATTGCTTGAGTACCTGTTGCCTTAATCCGGTGACGTCGCTGACGATCTTCGTCCAGACGTCGCTCTTTGTGCCGCCGCCTGTGGCAATCACCTGCTTTGGGGAATACCCCGCCTCCTGTACGCACTCAAGCGTGTGACGAACGCTAAATGCGACGCTCTCAAGCAAAGCGCGGTAAATATGCTTTTTGGTATGTTGCAGCCTCAGGCCAAATAATACACCCTTTGCGCTCGCATCAAAGAAGGGAATCTTTTCGCCCGAAAAATAGGGCAAAGCGATTAATCCGTTACAGCCTGCTTCGATGGTACCGGCTTCCCCATTTAGGCGCATGTAGGGGTCGAAATCTTCAGCATTTTTTACAGCTTCGTCAAAGCTGGCGAGATTATCTCGGAACCAGCGTGTAAGCGAGCAGCCGTTAAGCATCCCGCCGCCCACCATATAAATATCCTGGAAGCAGGAGCGGCACAGGGAAAGTCCGGGGCAAATCAATGGCCGATCCGTACAAACATCCATCCCAAAGGTTGTTCCGTAACTGACACTGGCCGCCCCGCTTTGTATATACCCTTGGCTGAGGCTCTCCGTCACATGATCCCCCGTACCCGGCGCGACAATTGTGCCTTCGGCAAGGCCGGTTTCAAGTGCAGCCTCTTTGCTTATACACCCAATATTTTCATCTGCCCAAACCAGCTCCGGCAGCTGGTCCCTTCTGATACCGCAGGCTTCAAGGGTTGGATCGTCCCATCCGCTTGCCTTGACGCTATACGGAACGCCGCCCAGCGACGCACTCCCGTGGTCAATGACAAATTTTCCGGTCAGACAATACGTGATATATGCGCTTGCGTTTAGATATTTATAGGTTTCGTTGAAAACATCGGACTCATGATTTTTTATCCAAAGGATTTTCGGTGCGATGGACTGCGTTGTCAGTCCATTCCCAGAGGTTTGAATGCAATACGCTTCGGTGAGTTGTTTTGTTAGTATTTCGATTTCTACAGTCGCGCGTCTGTCAATGCCATATAGAATTCCAGGCCGTAATGGAACGCCTCTTCTGTCGACAGGTACGAGCGTGGGATAGAGCGTGCTGCAGCTTACAGCTGCAATCTCCTTTGGGTTTACGCCTGAATATTGTAGTAGCTCACGACATACGCGAACGAAATCTCCCCACCAGACCTGCTGGGCGTCATGCTCTGCCCAGCCAAGGAACGGACTGCTGATATCGTGCTCAAATCCAGCGCTCGCAACGATTTTTCCCTGCAAGGTTACAAGAACGCCTTTTGACGTTGTAGTTCCAATATCAATTCCCATTAAGTATGTCTGTTGTGTCATGCTGACCTCCCCTCTTTCGTAATAACGCCCGCGCGAATTACAAGGGAAACGCTGTCAAGATTGCCTATATCCTCCGTCGGATCTTTGTCGAGCACCAGCAAATCCGCGAACGTTCCGGCACGCACTGTGCCAAGCTGTGTCTCCATACCGATCATCCTGGCGTTATTAGCGGTGGCGCAGCGGATTGCCTCCAGGGGCGACATGCCGATGTTATAGACGTATTCCGCCATTTCTTCCCAAACACATTTGCCCCATGGCACACCCGGGCAGCCAGAGTCGCAGCCTAACCCAAACGGTACCCCGTATTCGTATGCGCTGCGCAGCACATTTGCGGTGTAGTCAACCGAACCGTCGATGCATTTTTTTGCCATACGCGCCGAATCAAAGGCGCGCGGCGCGGCCAGCGTTGGAACGAGCCATATGTTTTTTTCACACATCCTAAGAAATAGCTTTCCATATTCGGCCAGCTCATAGCGCGGAGAGCCAATATTCGCCAAGTGATGAATTTCGTCCGCGCCAAAGTCAAGCACGAGATTCGCCTGATCCAGATTGTCAACATGGCATGCCACCGGCTTGCCATGCTTGTGTGCTTCGTCAATAATCGCCTCGATTATCTTGGTCTCCAGCTGCTCCGCCTTCTTTGGCCAGTACGAAATGTGTACGTCGCTTACAATGATCTTGATGAAATCCATTCCGGCCTGCGCAGCCTCTCTTACCATAACGCGCGCGTCATCAGGGGCGGTCGGATAGGCGCCGCAGTTCTCGACGGTCGCCGGATCGCTTGCCCATACAGTGGTGGCGGGATGTCCATCTCTTCGCATAAAGGACTTTCCGGAGCAAATTAGGCGGGGTCCCGTCAATTCGCCGGAGTTTATCCTGTCGCGAGCTAACGCGGTATCATACATGTAATCGCCGCAACTGCGGATTGTGGTCACCCCGGCTTCAAGGGTCAGTTTGCGCATATTGGCGTAAAAGTCGGATCGTTCCGCGCTATCAATGCCCGGACGATCCTTATATGGGTGATCGCCTAAATGTGCATGCGCGTCAATAAGTCCTGGCATCAGCACTCTGCATTTCAGGTCGATCACACGAGCGTCTTCCGGTATGATAATATATCTGCCAACAGCGGCGATCTTCTTTCCGTCTATAAGTACTTTCATGCCTTTGCGCGGACGCGCGCCGGTTCCGTCGATTAAAGTTGCGTTAATTAAAGCTAACATATAGCATCCTCCGAGATCGATAAATGACCTGCTGTACTTTGATCAACAATCAAGCTGTCTCATCCCAATATAAGGAACCGCCAAGCATACGTTTTGACGGTTCTTTATATCAAGACGCCTTTCTTCGTATCTAGGGAATCACTGATTAAATCCGCAATTCCCTAACACGATTCATTCATCGCTTTCCTAAAGTTTGGCAAGCCCAGTCACTCACTATCGTTCAGCTCCGATACTCGGCTGCACGCGACGAAGTAACCTTCTCCAATCTCCTGCAGCTGTTGATTTTCCGTGCATTGCCTGCGTGCGTAGGGACAGCGGGAGCGAAAGCGGCAGCCGGGCTTCGGATTGATGGGCGAGGTGAGCTCGCCCTTTAGGACAATGCGCTGGCTGGGCTTGTGGATATCAGTAGAAGGCACCGCGCTGAGCAGCGCCCTTGTATATGGATGAAGCGGCCGATTGAACAGCGTTTCCGTCGAACCCATCTCCACCATCTGCCCCAGGTACATGACGCCAATGGTGTCCGAAATGTGGCGAACAACGGATAGATCGTGGGTGACGAACATCAAGGTCAGCTTGTCGGCATCCTGCAAATCCATCAGCAGATTCAAAATCTGCGCCTGAATGGAAACATCCAGCGCCGAGACAGGTTCATCACAAACAATAAAGTCGGGATCCAGCGCCAACGCCCTCGCGATGCAGACGCGCTGACGCCGTCCGCCGTCCAGCTCGTGGGGATACGATCTCTGAAGGCGTTCTTCAATGCCGGTACGATCCATGAGCTCCTCAACCGCCTGATCCAGCTGCGCCTTCGAATAACGGCCAGACAACCGCAAAGGTTCCTGAATGGTCTCTTCTATCGTCATGCGGGGGTTCAAGGAGGAATACGGATCTTGAAAAATGAATTGGACCTTTTCACGGAATTTTTTGAGTTCACCGCGCCTGAGCCGGGTTACGTCCTCACCTTGGAAAAGCATCTGCCCATCGGTGCTCTCCTCCAAATGGATGATGGTGCGGCCAAGGGTAGATTTGCCGCAGCCGGATTCCCCTACGATGCCGATGGTCGTGCCCTGCTCCACCTTAAACGAAACGCCGTCAACGGCGTAAAGCACGCCGCCGGGCACATCAAAGTGCTTTTTCAGATCTTTGACTTCAATAACAGCTGACATATTCTATACCTCCGGGTAGAGACATCTGCAAAAATGTCCGGGGGTTAGCTCCCGATTGGGGATCTCCCCGCTTCCGCAGGAATCAGTCGCACGGGGACAGCGCGGATGGAAGACGCATCCCGACGGGATATTGCGGGGATCGGGCGGCGCCCCCTCAATCGGATGAAGCCGCGCTTCGCCCACTGCATAGCTTGGCAGAGAACGGAACAGCCCAACCGTGTAAGGGTGCGACGGGCGATCAAAGAGATCCTCCCGGCTGCCGAACTCCACAATTTGGCCGGCGTAAATTACGGCAACGGTATCGCAGTTTTCCGCCACGATCCCCAGATCGTGCGTAATCAGGATCATTGAGGAATTAAATTTTTCCTTAAAGGAACGGATCATTTCTAATATCTGCGCTTGGATGGTAACGTCCAGCGCAGTGGTCGGCTCGTCCGCCAGCAGCAGGTCAGGCTTAAACACCAACGCCATGGCGATTACCACACGCTGCTTCATGCCGCCGGAAAATTGATACGGATAGTTGTCGTAGCGATCCGGCATGATGCCGACCCGCTTTAGCATCTGCATTGCCTTCTGTTTCGCCTCCTGCTTGGTGGCGTCGCTATGAAGACGGACGACCTCCGCGATTTGCTCGCCGACCGTCATCGTCGGATTCAGCGCTGTCATGGGGTCCTGGAATATCATGGATATCTTCTGGCCGCGAACATCAAGCATTTTATCTTCCGGCTTTTTTAAAATATCCTCGCCATCTAAAAGAACCGTGCCGCCCTTAATAGTGGCCGGAGGCATCGGAAGAACGCGCAGGATCGCTTTCGCGACAGTGGTCTTTCCCGCGCCGGTTTCACCAACCAGTCCCAACGATTTACCTCTCTCCAGATCAAAAGAAACCCCATTTACCGCATATATCACATCGCCTCCGGAGCTGTACTCGACAGTCAAATCCCTGACGGAGAGTAACAAATCAGTGCTGCTCAATTGAATCACCCCCCTATTACTTCTTCAGCTTCGGGTCAAGCGCGTCGCGCAGACCATCGCCAAAAAGATTGATAAAAAAACTGATTGCGAAAATAAAGAGCCCGGGGAACATCACGAGGTGCGGATAGGTGCGTATGACATTGCGTCCGGCGGACAGCATGGCGCCCCACTCCGGCGTAGGCGCCTGGACGCCGAGGCCGATCACGCTTAAGCCCGCGGAAAATTGAATCATATTGGCAATTCTCATCGTGAAATCGAGCAGCATCGGCGACATGGTATTCGGCAAAATGTGCTTGAACATGATTCGGATCGATCCGCAGTTGACGGTTCTTGCGGCGTCCAGATATTCCGACTTGCGGACGGACAGAACCTGCGCGCGTGTCATCCGGATACCGTGGGAGCATCCTCCTATGGCGAGGGCCGCTATGGTGACCCAATAGCCTGTACCCAGTGCAAGGGAGATTATGATTGAGATCATTACCCCAGGAATGGCCTGAATAATGTCACATAACCGCATGATTATATTGTCGACCCAATTTCCAAAATAACCGGCAATAGAGCCGATGATGATGCCAATGAGCACGCTTAAAAAAGAACTGCTGATCCCAAGTACGAGCGAATACCGGCCTCCGTAGAACAGACGGCTCATGTAATCACGCCCCAGCGCATCCGTGCCCATGGGGTGCTCCCAGGAGGGGCCGGAATTAAGCCGCGTTAAGTCCATCTCCTCGGGGCTGTAACTTGTAAGAATGGGCGCGCAAATTGAGATGAGGATGATCACTGCGACGCCGATCAGGCCGATCATGGCAGCCCTGTCTTTCATGAGGCGCTTGAACACCTGTTTCCACATGCCCTCTTTTTTCCGCCTCTTCACGGGCGATATCGTGGCTGCCGCGGAGCCGGCTTTGTTGCTTACCATGGCTCCTCCTCTCCCTGGCTAGCATGACTATGTTGCTTGCTTTCCGGGTCCTGTTCAGTTTCTTCCGTCAGATCTACAGGTCGGCCATGATTCCACTCGCCCCGCCTGGAACGAGGATGCCGGTCTTTCCTATGTTGTCCTTTCCTTTTACCGGATTCGGCATACTGGGCTCTAATTTGAGGATCAGCGAAGCCATACGCCAGATCCACCAAAAGCATCAGCAGGGCGGTGAAAGCCGCAAGGACGACTACACAGCCTCTTACGATGGGATAATCCCGCATGGTAATGGCGTCCGACATGTAAAGGCCGATGCCGGGAAAAGAAAATATCTTCTCCATGACAATCGTTCCCCCGACACAGCGGGCAAATAGGCTGCCGGTAACCGTGATAATCGGAATCAGCGCGTTCGGGAGCATATGCTTATAGATAACAAGCTTTTCTTTCATGCCCTTCGAGCGGGCCGTGGTGATATAGTCGGCACGAACAACTTCCAGGACGCTGGCACGGGATTGCCGCGCCAGGTTCGCGATGCCGGCGACCGCACCGGATACGACCGGCAGAATATAGCACTTCCAGCTTTCGATGCCAAAAGAGGGTAGCCACCCCAGCTTCAGCGCGAAAACAATGATCAGCATCAACGCCAGCCAGAATTCGGGCAGGGAAATAAAGAACATGCTCGAAACCATCAGGGATCGATCCTGCCACCCCCCGCGGTGTATCGCCGCATTGACCCCCATCGGAACACCCACGACGACAGTCACCAAAACCGTCAGTACGCCCAACAGGAAGGTCCGCGGCAGCCGTTCAAGCATGCCGCCCATGACGGAGGTCCCACGAACCCATGACGTGCCCAGGTCAAAGCGAATAAACGCATTATACATGAATTGGCCAAGCTGAACTAAAAACGGCTGATCCAGTCCCAGTTCCGCTCTCTTCGCCGCAACATCCGCCGGCGTCGCCTCCTGGCTAAGCAAAATCTCCGCCGGGTCGCCGGGCACGAAATACATTACCGTGAAAATAACGACCGCCGCGCCCAGCATCACAATCGCCGTCAATATGAGTCTGCGAAGTACGTATCTTCCCATTTATAATCCCACCATTATTTTTAGTAATTGTTCAGTCTCCGTAGGGGGCAATGCCGCAGGTTTACAGAGGACCGCATCCCCTGCGGCATTGCATATAACGGCGTTTAGGCCAAGTGGTTCTAAATGGTCACCATGCTTTTGAAAAGATCAGTTATATATACAGCCGCCGGGAATAATTGATTTTCTCCAAGACAAGGTTACATCCGAGACCCCATCAGGGATGACACTGTATACCGTGCGGTTGACCAGGCCCATGACATAGCAGTTGTCTATCAGGTGTTGGTGCAGCAGCTCAAGATTTTCCTCCGTGTGCGTAGCCTCATAATAGCAGAGATCAATGAGTTCCTGCAGCTGATCGTCATAAACGAAGTTCATGCTGCCGCCCCACTCGTAACGGCCTGCCGAAAGCGTAGAATATACGGCATTGACATAATAGACATTGGTGGGTCTGGAGTTTAACATGATGTCCCACATGTCCGCACTCTGAATGTACTGATTGAATACGGTACTCTCATAAGATTCCACTTTAGAGTCGATGCCGATTTGCAGAAGGAAGTTCTGAACCATCTGCGCGGTGTTAACGCTGCTCTCATCAGTCGTGCAAATAATTGTCAGCGTTTCTCCGTTGTAGTCGGACTGGGCAAGATACTCCGCGGCCTTTCCCGCGTCGTAACTATAATAGTTGTCCTCTTTCTCCCATGTCTCATTGTAGCCAACAGACCAAGCGGGCGCTTGCTCATGCATGGCGGCGCCATTGCCGTTATACACACTGTCAAGGACAGCTTGATTGCTGATGGCATAACAAATCGCAAGACGTAAATTGAGGTCGCTGCAGGGGCTAGACTCGTCACAGTTTGGGAAAAGCGTCATGGACAGGTTGTCTGGAACGCTATATAGCCAATGGTTATTTGCTTGATCGAATTTTTCCAGGTCTTGGCTGGCAATAGAGCTGCACATGTCGATTGTACCTTGCTCAAGCGCGATTGTCCGCTGTGAGCTCTCGGTGATGACGTACCAGTTGATCGTATTGACGTTCGCCATGTCGCGGGGATGGATCTGGGCCTCGTCTGTTTGCCACCAGTCTTCGACCTTTTCGTAGGTGAACATATAGCCGCTGGTATATTGGGTCAGCTTATACGGACCGGTGCCGACCGGGGTGGCATTCATCTCGTCAGCGCTGTCTTCAAAGGCTGTCTTAGAGACCACAAAAAGTTTTGCTACAGTTTCCAGCTCACCCACGTAAAGATCGCGTGCGAATTGAAACTCAACGGAGTAGTCGCCGGTTTTGACAACTTCTTTGACCAACGAGGCGTTTTGGGGATATGCTTCACAGGCCTTTTCCCATGAAAAAAGGACATCGTCAGCCGTAATGTGATTGCCTGCCCAGTCATATATGTAGTCGAACATCTCACCGCTCATGGATAACCCATCGTCAGCCATCTCATAGGATTTCAGAATACTTGGATAATACTCCCCGCCAGCGGGCTGTAATAGGGGCTGGTACAGACTAAAAATGGCAAGGTTCGCGCCAGTGCCGCTGAAGGACCACGGGTTAAAGTTCGTGCAGTCCGCTTCGATGCCTACGTTGATGACATCCCTCTGGACGCTGGTAAGATTCTCCGCGGAAACGCCTTGGCTTGCTTGGGCATCGCTGGACTCAACAGCGGCGGAGGCTCCCGCCGGGCTCTGTTCGGACGGCGCCGCCGACTGTTCCGCGCCACCTCCGCCGCACGCTGCAAGTGAAACCAGCATCGCAAGTGACAAAAACATTGATCCTATTCTCTTCATCATTTTCTCTTCCTTTCAATTTTTGCGTGCGTGATTCTAGTGCTTCATCCTGCAATCAATCACCGGTTTAAGCACAAGAATGGTTATTCATAGATGCAGCCGCCGGGAATGATGGTCTTCCGAATAGACAAGGTTACGTCCGAAATCCAGTCGGGAACGACACTGCAGATCACCGGATTGACGAGTCCCATGACATAACAGTTATCTATGAAATAGCGGTGCAGCGCCTCAAGATCTTCGGTGGTGTGCGTGGGAGACATACAGGTGTCAATAAGTTCCTGAAGCTGATCGTCATAAATGAAGTTTATGCTTCCGCCCCAGGCTTGACGGGTTTGCGAAAAGCTACTATGTACGCCCTGGGAATAATAGGTGCTGGTGGCGGTGGTTTTCAGCATGATATCCCACATATCCGCTTCCTTGATATACTGATTGAATACGCTGCTCTCGTAAGAGGTCACCTCAGACTTAATGCCGATTTGCAGTATGAAATTTTGTATCAGCTGCGCGGTGTTGGTGCTTTTCTCATCGGTCGCGCAAATAATGGTCAGCGTTTCGCCGTTGTAGTCGGACTGGGCGAGATACTCCGCGGCCTTTTCCATGTCGAGGTGATAATAATTGTCCTCTTCCGCCCATTCCTCATTTATGCCCACGGCCCAGTTGGGCGTAAATTCGGTATTAACAGTGCCTCTTCCTCCATATACGCTGTCGAGAACGGCCTGATTGCTGATCGCATAGCAAATGGCGAGGCGCAAATTGAGGTCATTGCAAGGGCTGGAAACGTCGCAGTTGGGGAAAAGCGTCATGGACAGGTTGTCTGGAACGCTGGTTAACCAATAACCGTTCTGGCCATCAAATTTTTCCTGGTCATCCGCGCTGATCGAGCTGCAAACGTCGATTGTACCTTGCTCAAGCGCGATTGTTCTCTGGGCGCTTTCGGAGATAACGTACCAGTTGATCGTATCGACGTTCGACATGTCGCGGGGATGGATCTGAGACTCGTCTGTTTGCCACCAGTCTTCGAGCTTTTCATAGGTGAACATATAGCCGCTGGTATATTGGGTCAGCTTATATGGGCCGGTGCCGACGGGGGAAGTGTGCATCTCATCCGCGCTGCCTTCATAAGCTGCCTGGGAAACAATGCGGGATCTGGCGATGTTATCAAACTCGCCTACGTACAGCGTGCGGGGAAACACAATGGTAAAGGTGTATTCGCCGGTTTTGATAACCTCTTCGATCTGATCGCCGACTTCGGGATAGTATTCGACGGATTTTTCAAGTGAGAAAAGAACGTCGTCAGCCGTAAGGTGATTCCCTTCCCAGTCATAGACATAATCGAAGATCTCCCCGTCCATGGATAGCCCATCGTCGGCGATCGAATAGGACTTCATAATCGCGGGATAATACATGTCGCCAACTTGATTTAAAAGAGGCTGGTACAGAGACCAAATGGCCGCATTCGCTCCGACGCCGGTGTAGGTCCACGGGTTAAAGTCCGACACGTCGGCTTCAATGCCTACGTTGATAACATCCTTCTGGGCACTGGCCAAGTACGCCGCAAAAGAGCTTTCGCCCACCTGGGCATCGCCGGACGCGGTCGGGTCGGAGGATTCCCCCGCGCTCTGTTCAGAGGGCGCCGCCGACTGTTCGGCGGTGCCGCCGTTGCAGGCGGCAAGGGAAATCAGCGTTGCAAGCGCTAAAAATATTGAGCAGATTTTCTTTTTCATAGTGTACCCTCTTTCATATTTCACATATTATAAATTGGTCGCGCAATATTCCCGTATTTCAAACGGATCATTCATATACACACCCGCCGGGAATAATGGTTTTTCGAACAGACAAGGTTACATCCGAAACCCAATCAGGAAGTACACTGTAAACCTGGTGATTGACGATTCCCATGACATAGCAGTTATCGATGATATGTCTGTGTAGTGCCTCGAGATTTTCCGCAGTCGATGTAGCCGAAATCATACAGGTATCAAGGAGCTCCTGCAATTGGTCGTCCATAACGAAGTTTTTGCCGCCGCCCCAGGCATAGCGCTCTTTTGAAAAGCTGCTATACATGGCTTGAACATAGTAGACGCTGGTGGGCGCGGTGCCCAGCATTAAATCCCACATATTCGCTTCCTTAATATACTGACTGTATACGGTACTCTCGTAAGAGGTCACCTCAGTATCGACGCCAAGCTGCAGCAGGAAGTTTTGAACCATCTGCGCGGTGTTAACGCTTATCTCATCGGTTGTACAAATAATTGTCAGCTTTTGGCCGTCGTAGCCGGACTGCGCAAGGTACTCCGCGGCCTTCTCCGGACTGTATTGATAATAATTGTCCTCCTCTTCCCATGCCTCGTTGTAGCCAACTGCCCAGTTGGGCGCGTGCTCATGCATAACGGTACCTTTGCCTCCGTACACACTGTCGAGAACCGAAGGATTGCTGATCGCATAACAGATGGCGAGACGCAGATTCAGGTCGCTGCAAGCACTGGAGTCACCGCAGTTCAAGTAAAGATTCATGGACAAGTTGTCAGGAACGCCATATATCCAGTAGCCGTTCTTGCCGTCAAATGTATCCAGATCGTCTGAGCTGATGGAACTGCACATGTCGATTGTGCCTTGCTCAAGCGCGATCGTCCGCTGCGCGCTTTCGGTAATGACATACCAGTTGATCGTATCGACGTTCGCCATGTCCCGGGGGTGTATCAGGGACTCGTCTGTTTGCCAATAGTCGCTGACCTTCTCATAGGTGAACATATAACCGCTGGTATATTTGGTCAGCTTATAAGGGCCGGTGCCGACGGGCGTAGTGTGCATATCGTCCTCGCTGTTTTCAAAGGCCGCCTTGCTGATGAAGAAATTCGATCTTAACAGGTTGTCAAATTCTCCCACAAACAGGGGGCGGGCAAAAACAAAGGTAAAGGAGTAGTCGCCGGTTTTAACGACTTCTTCAACCAACTGCGTATTCTCAGGATATGCTTCGCAAATTTTTCCCCAAGAAAAAAGGACGTCGTCAGCCGTAAGGTGATTGCCTTCCCAATCGTGAATGTAGTCGAACAGTTCACCGTCCATGGTCATCCCATCGTCAGAAAAGGTATATTCCTTCATCAGGACGGGGTAATACGTTCCGTCAATGTAATGGCCAAGCGGCTGGTATATGCCCCAAATCGCATGGTTCGCTCCAGCGCCGGTGAAGGACCATGGGTTAAAGTCCGTTATGTCCGCTGCGATGCCCACGTTGATGACATCTCTCTGGACGTTGGAAATGTTCTCCACGGAATTTACTTGGGCATTGTCCGACTCGGCCGGGTCGGAGGATGCTTCCACGTTTTGTCCGGATGAAGTCGCCGGCTGCTCGGCGGTTTCTCCGCCGCAGGCAGCAAGGGAAAACAGCATTAGCAGCGCCAGAAGCATCGAGCAGGTCTTCTTTTTCATTAAATATGTACCCCCCTTTCAAATCTCCCCTATATTTTAATCAAAACGGGATTTAATAGAGCGACGCCGGATATTTGATGTCTATCGCCCGCTTTGGACAATCCATCCAGCAGCAACCGCACATCCAGCACTCTTCTTCATAGGTCACCTTGGGCTTTTTTGTTTCGGTGTTCCATGTAAAAACATCCATGGGGCATATGTTGTAGCATTTCTTGCAGCCAATACATTTATCATTATCAATTTTTACAATCATAGCTGTTTCAACGCCTCCACATACTCAGGCTTTAGCGCGGGTACCAAGAATTTCTCGGCAATCGGCACACCATTTTCAATTCGGTTGATAGTAAGGCGGTCAATCCGGGAATTGTCGACTTCCGGATAGTCCAGCCTGACATAATTTCCGCGTGTCTCCTTGCGGTTCAGGCATCCATGCAAGTGAAGCTCCGCAAGCTCCATGATGTTCTTCACCTCTAAGGCTCTCATCTGGTAATGCGGGTTTGGCGCCATCAATTCTGGGAGGAATTCTCTCTTTAGGGAATTGAATCTCCTGATCCCCTCCAGCAGCTTGCCTTCAGACTTGAAGGATCCTATATATCTTTCGCAGATAAACCGCACCGCGCTTTCCATTTCCATAGGCTCAGTGCCATCCTTGACCTTCGTCGGTGCATATGCCCTTTCGTATGATTCGTTGATCTTCTCCTCGTTAAGGACTGGCTCAGCGGCTCCGCTGATATATTTGTCAATTTCCGCTCCTACTATAAGGCCGCTAGTGCAGGCTCCATAGGCTCCGCCGACTCCGGCTGCACAGTCGCCGACCGCAAACAGTCCCTTAAGGTGCCGGGATTGGAAGTGCTCGTCAACCGATATTCCCTGAACCATCATCATCTGCAACGGCTTGTAGCTCATCATCTCATAACGGTGCGAGCGCGGGTTAAACCCTCTGTCGGCGGCAAGCTTGAGCGACACCATGCGTTCGTCAAGGAAGTTCACTTCCAAGCGCTTCTGGAAATCATCCGGCAAGTTCTCTAACGACTGATAAATGGGGGTTAATCCCAAGCCCTCGGCTTCGCGGTTTCCGACATAAGTATTTGCGTGATATGGGCTTGCCGGTTTGCCATTCCAATAATACTGCTTGGCAAGAATGCCGTCATTATTAACAAAATTTCCGTAAGAATTCGTGATATCGTCGCGGATTCGAAGTGCCCAGCTGGCATCGTCCATATGCGCAAGTCCCGCTCCGGCGCGGTAAGCAGCCGCCCAGCCATCGCCCGAGCAGGTTGCCGGATTGTAGTGGTACCGCATTTTGTATTTCCAGATCAGCGGCGTCTCAGGGTCGAAAAGGCGGCAATACATTCCGGTTGCCATTGCGATAGCCCTTGCTTTTATAAGGATGAATTCACCGGTGCGGGTGTTAAAAGCGGTGGCGCCTGAAACTGCGCCGTTATGGGTTAGGATGTCGATAATCATAACACGATTGAGGGTCTTGACGCCTCTTTCGGCGCACATGCGCGCCATTTTGGGCTTAACATCATGCCAGTGAACCCGCAGACCCAGCTTTAGACCCTTTCCGTGTATCATGTGTGGAGTCCAGTAGTAATCACCATCATCCCATTTCATGGGAATACCCATGCGCTCAAGCTCTTCTACGGCCCACCATTCGTTTTTGAAAATCATGTAATCGATATTCTCGTCAACGTTTCTTCCCGCGCCCTGATTGCGCTTGGTCATACGCTCGCTCCACATGGGTATTAGCTCTTGGATTGAGATGCCATGCGGGAACACGCCGTAACCATCAATACCGTGCGCGATGTTGCCGCTTCTTTCAGTATTGGATTTCTCGACCATGAGAACGCTGAGTCCCTGCTCAGCAGCCTTTGCCGCGAGAGGGCAGCCTGCAGTGCCGCCGCCGATAACCAGCAAATCGGTTTCGATTATGTTCTTAGTAAACTCCTCAAGTGACATTTTCCCACTCCTTCGTTTGAGTTTTCGATAACTATTTTCCAGCCTGACGCTTGGCAATAACCTCGCGATTGCTGTCCTGAACCTCTGCAATCCCCTCAGCTTCTCGATTTTCGATCTGCGCGTCAGTCCACTCCTCGTCTCTGTATCTGATGGTCGCACAGTACTCGGGGCAAACCTCGGCGGCCGCGTCTGAATAGCTGATGTCCTTCTCTTCGGCCCGCTTTTTGATCATTTCCCAGAAAGGGAACTGAAATTTTTCCTCATAGTGTTCATTCATTTGTCTCGCCTCCTCTCCGAACGACATACGCACCTAATAAATACTAATTTAGACAACGATTTTCATCCGCACAGATATTATGAAATATATTTTCATTATACACGAAAAAAAACTTGTGTCAAGTTGTTGATAAGCTGAAAGTGTATATTTTTACAAAGTGTACAAATTTTACAAAAAAATTTGTACTGTCTGTCCTATTTTCCGAATCCATCATGTAATCTTTCTCGATTTTTCTTGCATTTCTTACACATTCCCAGGTGTTAAATTTTCAAGCTCTACTTTTCGCGCTTTTTCAACTTCGCTAATACATGGGTGTTGCGCCATTTTCATAAAATTTTAATTCCCCCAATGAGTCTGGCAACAGTCGTAAACACAAAACAGGTTCCGATCCCAATAACGGTTGGTACAAGCATTGAAACAACCGTCCACTTGAGGCTTTGCGTTTCCTTTTTTATGGTCAGCAGCGCTGTTGAGCAAGGCCAGTGCATAAGGGAGAACAGCATGACGCTTATCGCAGTGATTGGGGTCCAGCCGTTGTCTACAAGCAGTTGCTTCAATACCGACAGATTATCCAGTTCAAGTATGCTTCCCTTCGCCATATATGCCATAATAATAATTGGGATCACAATCTCATTTGCCGGAAATCCAAGAATAAAGGCAAAAAGGATGACGCCGTCCAATCCGATAAGTCTTGCAAACGGGTCTAAAAAGCCGGAGCAATGAGCGAGAAGCGTCATGTCCCCGATATGTACATTTGCCATGAGCCATATGACAAGTCCCGCCGGAGCGGCAACGGCAATTGCTCTTCCCAGTACGAAAAGTGTTCTGTCAAATATCGAGCGGATGATAACCTTTCCAATTTGCGGCTTCCGGTAAGGCGGAAGTTCTAGGGTAAAGGATGAAGGCACTCCTTTTAATATCGTCTTTGATAAAAGCTTGGACGCCACGAAGGTCATAAATATGCCCAGCACGATTACGGCCGTCAGGAGTACGGCGGACAGAACGGAAGCTCCGCCGCCAATCGCTGAACCAACAAAGAACATGGAAATGATTGCGATAAGGGTTGGAAAGCGCCCATTGCACGGAACAAAGTTGTTGGTGATGATCGCAATAAGGCGCTCCCTTGGCGAATCAATAATACGGCAGCCAATAATCCCGGCGGCATTGCAGCCGAATCCCATGCACATTGTAAGCGCCTGTTTGCCGCAGGCGCAGCATTTTTTGAAGCATTTATCCAAGTTAAACGCCACGCGCGGTAAAAAGCCGACATCCTCAAGTAATGTAAACAAGGGGAAAAAAATTGCCATTGGCGGCAGCATGACGGACACCACCCAAGCTAAGACCCTGTATACGCCTAAGATCAGCATTTCGGTTAGAAATTGCGGCGCATTCATCCATCCAAAGAACACAAGCAATTGAGCTTCTATCCAAAACAAAAAATCACTGATTACTTGTGACGGATAGTTCGCCCCTGTGATGGTCAGCCAAAAGACTCCGAGCAGCGCAAGAATCATGATAGGGAATGCAGTCCATTTGCCCGTTAGAATACGGTCAATTTTTGAGTCTTTGTTTTTGTAATTTTTATTTTCAAAAGATATCGTGTCTTTGCATATATCTTCGGCTGTATGAACGATGGCCGAAACAATATCGTCTTGAATCTGTCTTTCCGTGATCCCACGACTGGTAAACTCATTTTTTATTTCACTGAGCGCTTGAACTATATTTTTATTGGTAAAAAAGCTTTCTTCTATATTTCGACCTATAAAGCTATGCATATCCCGATCCCAATGAAGAAGCATCAAGGAAAGCCATCTGCTGTCTACAACGCAGTCACAGGTTTCTTTTATAAGCGGTTCAATTTTGGATATGCCGGTTTCAATATACTCAGGATATCGTATTTTTAGAGGCCGCCGACCCCCATCCTGAATTGTTAGCGAAACGGCATCCATTAAGTCGTCAAGTCCTTTTTTGCTCCGTGCGGCAGTCCCGATAACCGGAACGCCCAGCTTCTCAGATATGGCTTGTAAATCAATTTTTATCTTTTTCTTTTTAGCCTCATCGATTAAATTAACACAAACGACCACATTTCGAGTAATTTCCATCGTTTGAAGAACAAGATTCAAACTGCGCTCAAGGCATGTGGCATCGCATACAATGACGACCGCATCAGCTCTTCCAAAACAGATAAAATCTCTCGCAACTTCTTCCTCTGTCGAGTGCGCCATCAGCGAATAGCAGCCGGGTAGGTCGACGATGACATACCCGGTGTTTTTATAGGTACAGTTTCCCTGCGCGTTTGTGACCGTTTTCCCCGGCCAGTTTCCTGTGTGCTGTCTAAGCCCGGTCAATTCGTTAAAAACAGTGGATTTGCCTACATTAGGGTTGCCCCCTAATGCGATTACTCTATCTGAATCGTGGGCCTTTTTGATTACAAGCCCCATATCTACGGCATTCATTCCCATTGAATCCTTATTTAACCCCATTGCTTACACCTCACAGCACTCTATTTGCACACACGATGAATCTTCGTGGCGAAGCGCGATAACCGCTCCGCGTATGAGATAAGCTACGGGGTCTCCCATCGGACTCTTTTGGACGCAAGACACCTCGGTTCCCTTAATCAGCCCAAGGTCTTGAAGCCTGCGGCGCATACTGTCATTTGAATAAATATCTATAACCAAGGCGCGCTTGCCTTGGTTCAGCCCGGATAATTTTTCAACACTCCGCATAAGTCACCCTTCTTGTTAATAAAGTTAGAGTAAGGAAAGTCTTTTTCCGATACTACCTTATGCGGATGCCGCTCGATCTGTTCCAGGTTTATGTTAGGAGGTTTTTATGTCTAACCAAGATGAGTTTTACACGCTCAAGGGATATTCCTTAATGGGTGATGAAAATACGATTACCTCCGCAATGGAAGACTATTTGGAGATGATCTGCAGGATATCATCTGAAAATAAAGTAGTCAGAATAAAGCAACTATCGGAGCTGTTGCATGTAAAACCTTCGTCCGCTTCAAAAATGGCCGCGATTCTTAAAGCGAAGGGGTTTATTGAGTTTGAAAAATACGGACATATTACTCTTACAGAGAAAGGAAATCTCATGGGCGCGTCCCTTTTGTACCGACACGATCTGCTGCATCAATTTTTTTGTTTAATTAACCACTCCGATAACGAACTTACATTAGTAGAGAAAATCGAGCATTTTATTGATAAGAATACCGTTGATAATATAAAAGAGTGGATTGACAAAACAAAGACATAAAGACAGTGATTGTATGCTTTGTTCTTTATATAAAAATGAGTGGATTAACTTTTGAAAATCCACTCATTTTTTATTTTAATTGTAGGTGATCCCCATGACCCGGACCCGGACGCGCCGGTTGTGATAATGGTGTGGCGCTATGTGCCCGAGTTGGTTTTCAATATGCTTGCGCTTTTACATACCGGATAAACCTCAATATAGCATTTGATGCGTTATTGCGCTTTAAATATACCATATCAATACGCATTGGGACAATTGGGTGGATATCCACAACGGCAATGTTTGGATTGGAGTGATATAGAGCCGCTTTCTTGGAAAGCAAGGCGATTCCCATGCCGTTACCCACCAGATTGATAAGACTGTCGCCCCTGCGTACAGTTAGGGTAATATTGGGTTGGAACCCAGCGCTTTTACATATGCTTATTCCTAATTTATATATCATCGAATCTTCTTTAAGAGATAAAAAAGTCTCACCCCTGAGTCTTTCAATGGGTACATATTCTTCCTTTTCCAGAGGATGACCGGTCGGCACAATCACAGCTACTGTATCTTTTAGATAGGGGATTTGTACAATATCATCCGTATTATCTGAATTTCTGATGAACACAATATCATATTTACCAGATCGCAAGGAATCTATTAGTGCATCATCGGATTCCTCAAGGGCACGGATGGATATATCGGAGTTTTCACGCATGAATTTTACTATCATATCGGTGATTCCATATTGGGCCATCAAGGCGGTGGAGCCTATCGTTAGTCGTTCGCGCTTGTTTTCTAAATAGTCGGCAGCCATAGCGGAATAATCTTTGTATATTTCCTCGATTTGTTTTGCGTATGTCAGAAATCTTTTCCCGAATTCACTGAGTTCCACTTTCCTTGTCGAACGGTCAAACAAGGGAATACCGAACTCGCTTTCCATCGTCATAATATGCTTTGACAAGGAAGACTGGGAAATAAAAAGCTGCTCCGAAGCTTCGTGGTAATTCCCTATTTCAGCCAAAATAATGAACTCACATATATATTGAATATGCATAATAACCTCCACGTTTGCAGAGCTGACATATCAAGTTTATAGGATACAGTTCGAAAACAAAATTAATTCCGTTATGTAATCAATCCCCTGGAAATAGGAATTGGCTATTCGCAAATGCTAAAATATAATCCAGGAGCGTGGAAAAATGGAGCACATTATCACTCAGCCCACCGGCCCTGACGGATGCGACAACATAAAGTACAAAATATGGAACCCTGTGGATCATGTAGGTCACGGTTTTGTAAACGGCAAAGACAAATATGACGACATCTGGACGGTGGAATCCTTGGATTTGGGCGCTGGAGAGCCGAAAACCTACACGATCCGCAACGCGATCAACTTGAAAGACTTCGGCCTTACCGACGAAAAAGAAAAGGAGCTAAACGACGCCGATTGCTCTTCAAGGGGAAATTACATCTCCCATCAACCCCAAACCGGGCTGCCGTTTTGCGGCGCGCTGTCCACATTCCGCCGAATGCTGTCATGAACCGCAGCAATTAACGGAATTGTTCCCCGGCCATTTTGTTTCTTGTTGCCGGATACGGGGAATAAATCGTGAACAAGATGGTGAAAAGCTGTTGCCATAGTTTGCATGAATGAGAACCCATAGCGTTACAAACGCTTTCGCGGCAAATACAGTCCACCGAATTCTTCACGCGCTTTTTGAATTTGCGCAATGATAAAATCTGTTTTCGCTTCATTGTATGCGTCGCGGTTATGCTCGTATTTTTCTTTGAGACTGAGTTTCAGCGTCTCATATTGCCGGGCTACACCAGAATGTTCCCGCAGATAGTCTCTGAAATAAAGCTCATTCCAATCTCCGTAGGGCTTGATATGCAAATGAAACACTTTTTCGGCAAAGCCGTTTGGCGTATAGCCCTTGTTGAGGTCAATGGTTTTATCGGGATCATCCTTCGCCATTACGAGCCAGCCGTCATTTTCCAGCGCAGAAAATACGGCCTCAAAATTATATGTCTTCGGCAGTTCCAGCAGGATATCTATGGTCGGCTTTGAAACAAGACCGTCAACCGCTGTGCTGCCAATATGGCTGATGCGGCAGACATCATAGTCTCTCAGTATATTGAGCAGGCGGGTTTCCTCATCGCTATACCATACTGCATAAGCCGGATTATGCGCCTTGAGCACGATAGGAAACAGCTGCCACAGTTCCTCCTTCGTCATATCCTTCAGCATTTTCACTGCATCACCCCGCCAAGCCATTTTTGGAAGAACAACATCTGTCCAGATGTATGAAAAAACGCTCACCGTCATCCATTCCTGTCAAATCAACATGAGCGCAATCCGCAAAGTTCTTTATGTACTCATATTCGCAAAGGGTGTCCTTCTGCCCATATAAAATCGCTGTAGGCTTGTCCCACTCCACCGGGTGCCCAACAACATACTGATCGTAGTCCCAATACAGCGTTTTTATTGGCGTGGCAACCTCTTTTCCTGTTTCAGCCGCTCTTTGCTTACATCAAACCACAGCATCATATTTTCAATGATACGCTGCATATCAACAACCGGGGGCAGAAACAACGCCTGTCGGATCGGCTCATTTTTATACGCCATCATGCTGAAATATGCCCCAAGACTGCATCCGAACAAGCTGCTATCCTCAGAAACCGTGCGGGCGAGGGCCATTATCCTGCTTAAATCCTCTATGCAATTGCGCGCATTGCACATGCGGGTTTCTTCCTTGCGGCTGCCATGCTCCGGCAGGTCAAAGCTCAAGGTCTGATGCCTTTTGTTTTGCAGCTTCTTCCGCAAGAATCGCGATCGCATCGTCTTCCTTATTCGACTGATCCCCGTGAACGGCGATGAACAGCCTGTCCGAAGCCGCGCCCCACAAGACGGCTGGGATGCCTTCAACTGCCAAGTATGATTTCCCCATACATCGTCACCAGTTGCTTTCTGTTTATCTCCTCCTTCTATAGATTCAGGCTGTCTACCCACGCGGCCAACGCATCTTTTGACTGTCTGCCACCCAGCACCTTGCCCTCTTTCCATAAAGCCGCAGGCGAAACGGAGGGCTGCAGCTTTTCTGCAGTCTTACCCATCCCGCTGCCGCCGGAGGTTGCGAAGGGTACAATGGTCTTTCCTGAAAAATCATAGCTTTCCAGAAAAGTATTAATAATTGTCGGCGCTATGTACCACCAAATTGGAAAACCCACAAAGATAATATCATAGGCCGCAATATCGGCATCCTGATCGGCAATCGCCGGGCGGAATGCCTGGTCGTTCATTTCTATGGTGCTGCGGGAATTTTTGTCCGCCCAGTCTAAGTCGGCCTTGGTATACGGCGCCTCGGGTCTGATTTCATAAAGGTCGGCGCCCGCCGCCTCCGCAATTGATTTTGCAAGGCTTGCCGTTACGCCGCTTGCCGAAAAATACGCCACTAATTTTTTACTCATGATCGATACCTCCATCTTAATTTAATACTGAAATCACCTGTGGGCAGGCATGTAATCAATTTTCGATTCCTCACCGGTGGCCTCAATCTTGAAAATGACCGGGCGCAGGCCGTCGTTGCAGCTGCAAATGGCGACGCCGGGCTTTCGAATCCAGTCGCCGTAATAGAACACACCCTGATCCGCTCCGTGGGACAGGGCAAACACATATTGATAAATGGCCTTCCACGCCTCGTCACAGAGGCCGTCCGGCTTGGCATAGTCGGCAAAAAAGGTTTGCCCGGCGGTGTGCATGGGGCAGGTGGAGAGCCCTTCGACGCCATACTCCTTGATCAGCTCTTCGTCAAAGGTTGTTTTCAGTACGGTGATTTTACATTTGTTCATAGACACAGCACGACCTCAGATGGTCGTTCACCATACCGACCGCCTGCATAAACGAGTAAACAATGGTTGATCCGACAAACTTGAAGCCCATCTTTTTTAAATCCTTGCTGATTTGGTCGGAGACCCCGGTAGTTATCGGCATATCCTCAAACTTCTCCCAGTGACCGACAATCGGTTTATGGCCCACATATTCCCAAATAAATTTATCAAAGCTGCCGTACCTTTCCTGGATTTCGCAAAACAGCTTGGCATTCACAATGGCCGCGTTGATTTTAAGCCGGTTTCGAATGATGCCCTCATTGGCCAGGAGCTCGGAGACTTTCACGTCATCATAACGGGCGATCTTTGCGGGGTCAAACCCATCGAAGGCCTCTCTGTAGGCTTCTCTTTTTTTGAGCACAGTGATCCACGAAAGTCCTGCCTGCGCGCCCTCTAAAATCAGCATCTCGAACAGCTTGCGGTCATCATGCACGGGCCGTCCCCATTCGTGATCATGATAATCAATGTAGATGGGGGTATCTCCGAAGCATCTGAATGGTTCGCTCATTTTATCGTCTCCTTATCCTCGTTTGTATATGTGTTCATCCGCCGGGAATCAAACCGCTCAAAGCTCCAAATGATCGTCCTTGCCGTTCCGGCGCCACAATAACCGTTTTCGCTCCGGTCATCCACTGTTTTCGATTATCGCTTGCGCAGGTCTCATGATTTTTCCTTGTGCGCTGTTATGATTGTATACCTGTGCGCATTTATCGTAATGACGATATCGTCGCAATGAGCATACCAATTCTTGCCCTTGCGCGTGATGTTGTCAGCAGTTTCGATTTTCTGCCTGCACCACACCACGACATCTTCGGCATCCAATCCTAAATTGCGTTTGATACGTATGACGCCTAATTCAGTTGTGTAAAGTTTATCAAGATTACATAGCAACTCATTTTTCATCTTCTTACCCGCCTGTCTTATGCAGCTAAGGCGAACGCTGATTACAGTCCAATCGCTATGTGCTTTTTCTCATCCTTATTTCAAAGGAAATTTCAATCTCCGCGCCAAGCGACAGCTTTTCTTTTGAACGCACTTTTGCGGGCAGGGCGATGAAATGCGTTCCGTCACCCTTGGGCATGAGCGATGTCTGCCAGCTTGAATTACCCACCCTGGCGGTTATCGCAATAAACCCGAAATTGGTTGCAAGAAATTTAAGGGGGGGTGCTTAATTCTGTTGGCACGGGAACATACAGCCAATGATCCAGGCGTTCGATTTTCGCGGTAAATTTGTTTTCCATTATGTGTTCCCCACAATGTCGGTTAAAGACTTTTCATCATAAACATTTCCAGTGGCTGTGTAAGCGGTGTGTTGTCGAAGGAAAGGCTGCCCTTTTCCACATATCCGAGCTTTCGGTAAAACTGCTGCGCCTCTTCATTCACCTGTGTTGAGGTCATGACCATTTTGTATCCAAGCACGCGCATTTCCTGCTCCAGAGCGCCCCGCATCAGCCGACACATTTCCGCATAGGCCGGGCGGTTAAAGCGGTTAATTTCAACGTCATAAAGCCGGGCATAGCGGTTCCAAAAAGTCCTGTTGTCCTTTTCGTTTTTCATGTGCGGCAGCCTCATAACAAATGATTGATGAGGTTATTGTACCATAGTTTCACAAAAAGTGTTAGCCCCATGTCCGGCGGCAAATTGCCAACCACGGGGCCGATTTTCCTCTTAATTCCTGCGCCTATATTACCACAAAATCGCCCAAAATACAAGTCTTGTAATTCCTCTGAAATTCTGTTTTTTCTCACCGGTCTGGAACAAATGCGAATCAAAAGACACCTATTTTCAAGGGATTAGTTTATGGAAACAAAGACAGGGCTGCCGCCCATCAGGGGATTGTGAGAATTCCCCTGATGGGTGACTTCTCGCAATCTTCACTCCGCTCTGCGAATATTCAAAAAATCAGCCCACATCCATACATAAAAATGTCGAAAACCGTTGCGTTGCAGGGCTTAATCGTATATAAGGACGACACGCTTGCGGCTTGCGAATCGATCAAAGAGGACGCGCAGGACGTGTATGCCGAGGCGAAGAACAAGGCCAAAAACGGCGACGGCCCACAATCCTAGGGAATCGCTGATTAAATCCGTGTGGCGGATTGGCGAGGAGTTTTGTTTCCTCGCAAGGCGCGAAATTTCAGGAATACCAGTGGTATTTCAAGATTTCGCAACGCGGCGAGGGTGCAAAAAGGTCGGCAAGACGCCATGCGCGATTGATTCAGTGGTTCCCTAGGGTGTGTCCGATAATTGTCAACACCTAATTTCGCGGTTGCGGGAGCTCGGGATAAAAGAGGTTATTATGCTCACCGGCGATAGTGAATCAGCAGCTAAGGTCGTCAGCGAACAGCTCGGAATTGACCGGTACTACGCTGGAATTCTGCCGGAGGATAAGGCTCAGGCGGTTAAAGAATTCAAGCGCTTGGGGCGCAAGGTACTAATGGTTGGAGATGGTATAAACGACTCTCCCGCGTTGGCGGCGGCGGATGTCTCTGTCTCGATGAAGGATTCCTCCGATATCGCAAGAGAGGTGGCGGACGTCACGCTTCTGTCGTCCGACCTGTCGCAACTTGTCTCCGCAGGACTGCTAAGCCAGGCCCTGATGCTGCGAATCAGGAGAAACTTCAACTATATTGCCGGGTTCAACACGGCGCTGCTGGCGCTGGGAATTGGCGGCGTTCTAACGGTCGGGACGACTGCGCTGCTGCACAACGCATCCACCATCGGTATTGGCATTGTCTCCATGCGGCCACTCCTGCCCGATGTGCGGAAGCTGTCTGACGGCGGTTCCGACGCGGAACAAAAATAACAGCGCGCTAATATTCACTTTCAAACGCCTGCCCCGACATCTAAGAATCCTTTTTGTACAGCGAGAAAATCAGCTTACCTTTCAGCAAGGCCGATAACAGCATAAAGATGTCCGAAACAATCAGAAACAGAAAAGAGGGCAGCATAACGCGCGTATACAGGTTCTTGATGCTTTTGCCATGCTTAACCGCCCGCGACAGCTTCCACAAATAAACCAGCATACCGGCACTTAAAAACAGCAAAACAAATATGCTTCGGGCAAAGCCAATCATCATCGCGCTGTTTATTGCAGCTTCGCCCGATACAATGTTGTATAGGCTCTGAGCGAGAAATAATCCGATAAAAGCCAGCAAAACATAAAACAACACATTCAGCATCACGCCCCCGCCGATTCCAAGGCCGCCGCCCCATACAATACCGGCCCGCTCACACCAACAACGGTATTGCTCCAAATGCGGCTGATTGTGCCGCCCCTCAATAAAGCCGCTGTTGGACACAACATACAACCTGGAATGACAGGCATGCTCCCTGCAAAACTGTTCCGCTTCTTTCAGGAAACGCAAAACATGGGACGGAATACCATCCACATAAATCGGAACGGACAGGACGATGGCGTCAGAGGTTTCCATACATTTAAACACATCCCGATAGTCCTGTGTGTTTCGGATGGAATACTCAGTACTGTCACAGCCGATCAGCATTCGCTTCAAAACGCCGGAAAAATACTTGGACGCGCCGCCCCGTTTTTTGGGACTGCCGTTCAAAATCAATATGTTCATTGCAGGAATCCCCCAACATTTTCGGGCTTATTGGTGATAAAAAGGCTTGCGCTCCGGCATCCCAAATTGCTGCGGTTCGCCTCAACAATTGCGTGGGCCGTTTCCTTTTCCGCATCCGAGAAGTCGCCGTATAGAATTACTTTAAGCCGCCACTCATTTTTGTATCTGCGCCGGTGATGCAGACTCCCGCCGCGATATGTAAAAAAGGGAAGGCTGGTGGAAATGCTTCGGTCAAGCACCCTTTTTACCGCCGCGCTATAACCGCCATACCAATTTTCACTGATTATAATTACTTCATCACTTTTCCCGAACAGCGCCCCGATATGCTGAAGCTCATCTTTGATAAAACAGTGCCCAGGCGTTTTCAGCCAGCAGGCAAAACAGCCCTGACAGGGAGCAAACTTGCCGTTCGCCGCGATTACGGTCATGCCGTCCTCGGGTAAGCTCAGCGTGGAAAATAGCTCATCCGGCAAATCATGTATCAATAGCTTCACTTTGCTTATCAGCTCCAATCACAAAAACATAATTAATCACGCAGGAGACGATTAATGGCCGCTGATACCTTCCCCGATATAATTGACGTTATCTGAGCGCGGATTCGTATTGGATTGAATTATTATAACACAACCTTTTAGCAAAAGACAGACGCTTCTTATAAAGAGGATGGCCAAAAAGGCCGCCCTCTTTATTTCATGATGGAAGGAAAATGCTCGTGAGCAAGCGATCCAAATTCAAACGCTGCGGCGAGGTTGACGCCACTATAACCGGCAAGCTGCTGTACTTAATTCTGGACGAGCTTGCCGGCAAAAACGGGGATGTCATTATCCCACAGAAGAAAATCAGCGACGCGCTGCACATAATCCAAAGGCATGGTCTCTTAGAAATTGGGATAACATTGGTTTTGAGGACATACACCCACCCCTGACAAGCCTAGCTCTATCCTGTAACCCAGCTTTGCCATCAAAGACCCAAAGGAATGCATATTGCATAAAATATATTTATAGATAATTAAAAATGTTGTGCTTTACAAGCAATAAAAAACTATGATATCCTCCCTAATATAGATCCGTTGTTAACTGGGCGCATTGTTGCTGGATGCGAAAGCCGGAGATAAAAAGACTGACCGGTTAATAGGGAACACGGTGGGAGCAAAGGCGCAATCACGGCATCCAATGACAAAACTGAGCGAAAGAAAGGGGGTGAAATATGGCTATTCAAGTTGGCGTTCCACACGCGGCAATGGTTTCTCTAACCGACATGGTGGACAACTGTGCAGAAATCAAGCCCGGTATGGAAGTGTTGATTTTGGCCCACAAAGACGGCCTTTACGGCGGCGTAAACCTGGTCGACGAGGAGGCTGTCGCCTGGACCTCTTCCGTTGTCCAATCCCGCGGTGCTCACTGCTCTATCCTTTGGATCGACGAGCCGAATAAGACCCATGAGTGGCGCTATCCCCCGATTGTCAAAGGCGCAGCTGCCGGAGCCGATGTACTGATCAACTTCTCGTCCCAGCTGACAAATGAGGAACTTTCGGAGTTTCGGAAGCATATGCACGAGGCGAACACATGGGCGATTCGTATGTTTCCCGTGACCGCGCCGCTTCTGATGACGGAGTGGGCGCAAACGCCTTATGAGCTTGTAAGCATGATCCGGCATGTGAGTTCAAAGCCTTTTATGAAACATATGTCCAGGTTCGTGATGACAGACCCGAACGGTACGCATCTCGAGGGATATATTATCAACCCGGTAAAGCGCGAGGGGATACCCGGAGTGCCATACGGCAAGTGGCGCAAGGAAACGGGCCGCTATGTGCCGTGGCCAGAGTGGTTACACACGCAGGTAAGATGTCAGGAAATCAATGGTGTATTCAACTTCAACTGTATGCTCGGCTGGTGGGCGATCCATATTGGTATCCAACCGGAATGGGAAGAGCCAATCAGCATCGAGATCAAGGATGGCCGCATGGTCAAGTTGTCCGGCGGGCACGAGGCGGACGTTCTTAAGCGGTTTTTGGACCGTCTGGTAGATAAAGTCGGCGAGGATATCTGGAAATTCGATACCTTCCACTTTGGTGTCCACCCGAACGCGAAGGTACAAGCGTATCAGTGCCCGCATGCCCTGCATAGGCGCCTTATCAATCATTCACACAGTTCGAACCTGCATTTTCATATCGGATCGGCAGGTGCGAATGAGAAGTATCCCTACTGGCCGCACATCACCGGCGACATTCGCAATGCCACGCTCACAGTCGGTGACACGCTTGTCTACGACAAGGGGTACCTATGTTGTCTGGAAGATCCGGAGGTGCTGGCGGTCGCCGCGAAGTATCCCGATCGTCCCGGCTTGCCCGATAGAATCCCTATGAAATGAATACCGATTTAATCAAAGAAAGCATATATGGCGGAGTGGTGCTCCAAGGAGAATGTGTTTAATGAATGAGCCAAGCGGGCTTGTTGCGTTGAAGTGCAGGCGGCAAGCCCTTGCGGTTTATCTTGAATTCTGTAGTTTTTGATGTGGCTAATCAGAAATAGTCGGGCGGAATAGGCCACATGGCCCTTATTGGAATAAGCTCAATGCCCGAGGACTTTGTACTGCAATATTTGGTAAAATGTTGTGCTTTAAAAAAACGAACATTCATGATATTTTCATTAAAATAGGATGCCTAACATGCGATAGCGTGTTGTACAGATGAACGTACCATGCAAAAAAAATAGATGAGGAGAATAAGAGATGAACAAACTGAAAAGGTCATTCGCATGTCTGCTGCTACTTGTTATGACGCTGGCACTTGCTGCCTGCGGCGGCGAGCCCGCTACCAGTCCTGCTGCAGCTTCTTCGGAGCCCAGCAGCACTGCCGCTTCTGCCGAACCCACCACCCTGGTTCCTGAAGGCGCGCTTGTAGGCTCCGGTCAGGCTGGCGGTACCGGGTATGTAGCCGACAGCATTTATGCGGATGTCGTGAGGGTTTCCTCTCCTGACATTCCCACGAACATTTCCCCTTGGGCCGGTACCTCTACCGGACGCCATGTCGTGAACAACTCCATGTATCAGCCGCTGCTTGAGTACGATAAGGTCACCGGCGAGCTTGTCCTGGTTGTGGCCGAGAGTGTCGAAAATATCGACGAGTTTACTTACCGTGTAACAATTCATGATAACGTCTATGACAGTGCTGGTAATCACTTTACAGCGGATGACGCCATTTTTAGCATAGAGAGCTGCAAGGCATTGGGGAACGTTTCGGGCATGAAGTATATCGGTGACGTGTCGAAGGTCAGCGACTATGCTCTTGACATCACCATGACCACAAACGCCGACTATCAGTTTGCCTCATCCGTGGCCATGATCTATATGGTGACGGAGCGAGCCTTTGAGGACAGCGGCGACGAGATGGCTACCCAGCCCATCGGCACCGGCGCGTACGAGATGATCGACTTCGAATCCGGTTCCAGCATCACACTGAAAGCCGTGGAGGATTACTGGGGCACCGACCTGAACGATAGGGACAACAACACCGCATGGTACTATCATGCGCAAAACGTGGAAAAAATCGAATTCATCAAAATTGCCGAGGCCTCTCAGTCCTCCGTAGCGCTGGAAACCGGCACAGTGGATGTTGCCCTGGTTATGACTGCCAACGAGGCTGAACGTATGCAAGGCAATGATGGCTACAACGTTTGGCACACAATTGACAGCCGCTCCTTTAACCTGTTCTTCAACTGCGGCGACCTGAGCCCTATGTCCAATGAGCTGCTGCGCCAGGCTGTCTGCTATGCCATTGATAACGAGATGGTTCTGGCGTCAACCGGCGGTTACGGTCTGCTGAGTACAACCTTCGGAGCCGCCGTTTTCAAGGACTGCAACCCTGACTGGGCAAATGAGGACTACTATACTTACAATATTGAGAAGGCCAAGGAGCTTATCGCCGGATCCGGCTTTGATACCTCCCAAACAATACGGTTCATGATCGCCAGTAACTCTGATGAGAAGATTACGATTGGCCAGATCATTCAGAGCTATCTGATGGCCGTTGGCCTTGACGTGCAGCTTGATCAATATGACGGTGCTTCCTTCGCCGCCAGCAAGTACGACGAGACCCTGTACGACATCCGCCTGGATGATGCCTCTTACTCCTGCCTGGCCGACCTGTGGAACCAGTTCCTTTCTTCAGGCGATGGCGACAAGAGCTACGCTCAAATTTATGATCCTGAGATGGAGGATCTTCTGGGCGCCCTCAAAACAGCTGAGGACCGTTCGGTTGAAAACGTAAACGCTGCCCACTACTACATTAAGGATCAAGCCTATTGCTATGGGCTGTATTGCCGTGAGCTCTTTGATACAACCACCAGCGATATACTCGAATTTGTGTATATGCCGAAGCTTTATGCTATGCCTGGTGCCTTCACATATAGCTGAGACAGAATGAAGCGGTAGCGATTCAACAGGCAAGTAAGCTTTTCATTTGGATGAAAATGCGCGCTTTATTCAGTGGTTACCTAGTGCTCCAGGCCCTCACCGGATGGAGCACTAGAGATTCTTTGGATTTTATATCAGCTGCATATCATGCAAATGAAAAATATTGCAAAAATCGAGAGGCTATAGCTATGTGGATATATATTCTCAAAAGATTGCTGTGGATGATCCCGATCATTCTTGGGGTGACGATACTGATTTTCACCATCATGTATTTTGTGCCGGGAGATCCAACGAGCACTATATTGGGGGCCAGTGCCACCCCGGCAGAGTTGGCCGCGAAGCGGGAGGAACTCGGCCTGAACGATCCATATATTACCCGTTTGTTAAATTACTTAAAGGACGTTTTTCTTCACTTTGACTTTGGTAAATCCTATTTGACCAGCCGGAGCATATCCCTGGAGCTCTTGTCGCGCTTCCCCCGAACCATTCTCATGTGCGCGGCCTGTATCGGTATTGCCATGCTTATTGGGATACCGCTGGGTGTAAACGCCGCCGTCCACCACGGCGGTGCATGGGACACGGCCTCTATGGTTTTGGCTTTGATTGGCGTGTCTATGCCTGTCTTCTGGGTAGCAATGCTACTGGTTCTCGTGTTTTCTCTTTATCTCGGCTGGCTGCCTTCAGTTGGCTACACCAGCATACAACACTACATTTTGCCATGTATCGCCAACTCGTTTAGCAGTCTTGCCATGCAGGCGCGGCAAACCCGGTCCAGCATGCTGGAGGTAATCCGCTCCGACTATATTACCACGGCGCGAGCCAAGGGTCTGTCGGAAAGACGTGTTGTTTTTGGACACGCGCTTCCGAATGCGCTTATACCCGTTCTCACCATCGCCGGAAGCAACTTTGGCAAAATGCTTGGCGGTACGGTTGTCATTGAGACCATTTTCTCGATTCCCGGCATCGGCAGCTATATGATATCCGGCGTAACAGGACGTGATTACCCGGTTGTTCAGGGATCCGTTATCTTTCTTGCCATCATGTTTGGCCTGATAATGCTGCTCGTGGACTTGCTTTATGCGGCGGTTGATCCGAGAATCAAGTCGCAGTATTACAGAAAGAGGGTGAAAGGATAGTGGAGATGTCTACACCCAAACAGGCAAAAGCGCCTACCCAGAGGCTGAAGAAGGAAAGCCAGTCTCTGACGACCTTTAAGAAAGTTCTTCAGAATAAGGGCGCCTTACTGGGCATGATTATTATATGCATTATCATCTTCTGTGCCATTTTTGCTCCTTGGCTCTCTTCCTACGGCTACGCCGATATTGACGTCAAAAACATGTTTGCGAAGCCCAGCTGGGAGCATCCTTTTGGCCGTGATGAACTCGGCCGGGATATCCTCAGTCGCGTTATGTATGGCGGGCGATTCTCTCTTCAAATTGGTTTTTACGCGACGGCCATCGCGCTTGTATTCGGCATCACCCTTGGTTCTATTGTGGGCTACTGCGGCGGTAATGTGGATACCGTTATCATGCGCATTATGGATGTTATACAGGCCGTTCCCGGTATGCTGCTGTCCATTTCCATCTCAGCTGTGCTCGGCACTGGCATGATCGAAATGGCGATTGCGCTCGGCGTGGGCAATATCGCCCCATTTTCCCGTATATTGCGCGGCTCCATTCTGACGGTCCGTAAATCGGAATACCTAGATGCGGCCAGGGCCGACAATACCGGCGCGCTCCGCATGATTACCAAGCATATTCTTCCAAACTCCATCTCTCCCATTATTGTACAGGCGACCTTGGGTTGCGCAAACGTTATCCTGATTGCCTCCAGCCTCAGCTTTATCGGGGTGGGCATTCAGCCGCCCAACCCTGAATGGGGTGCCATGCTGTCGGCAGGGCGGGCATATATCCGGGATTATCCCCATATGCTGATATTCCCTGGTATGGCCATAGCGCTGACCGTCCTCTCCCTGAACCTGATAGGCGACGGGCTGCGCGACGCACTTGACCCCAAGCTGAAGAAATGAGGATTGCAGATAATGGAAAACGAAAAAGAACGCATCATCACTCCATTTCTATCAGTGAAGGATCTTGTGGTAGAGTATACATCGGAAGGCGAGGTCATCCATGCCGTCAACGGCGTATCCTTTGCGTTGCAAAGAGGTCGCACCCTGGGCCTGGCAGGGGAAACCGGTGCCGGCAAAACAACAATCGCAAAGTCAATTTTGCGGATCCTGCCTGATTATTCTGCCACCATCAAAAGCGGGGAGATTATGGTGGAGGGCCAGGATTTGCTGAAGCTCCCTGTCAAGGAAATGCAAAAGATCCGTGGCAACAAAATTGCCATGATATTTCAGGATCCTATGACCGCGCTGAATCCGGTGTTGACGGTAGGAAAACAGATTGCCGAGGCAATCCGCCTCCATTACGGCGTCAGCAAGAAGGAGGCAGACAAGCGGACGATAGAGATGCTGGAGATGGTGGGCATTACCGGTGAGCGGTTCAGCGAGTATCCGCACCAGTTTTCGGGAGGAATGAAGCAGCGCGTTGTAATTGCGATGGCGCTGGCGTGCCGCCCCGAGCTGATTTTGGCGGACGAGCCGACGACAGCGCTGGACGTCACCATACAGATGCAGGTGTTGGAGATGATCAAGAACCTGCGGAACGAGTTCAACACCGCGATGATTTTAATTACGCATGACTTTGGAATTGTGGCGGAGGTGTGTGACGATGTCGCCGTTGTATACGCCGGGGAGATCGTTGAATCGGGCAGTAAAGAGGATATTTTCATTCGTCCGTCGCACCCGTATACGCAGGGACTGTTTGCATCCATTCCCCGTATAGATTCGGATACCAAACGGCTAAATCCCATTGTCGGCATGCCGCCCAGCCCCGTCAATCTACCTCAAGGCTGTCACTTTTCTCCGCGGTGTCCCCGGGCGACGGACGAATGCAGAGGCGAGCCGATCGCCATGAAAGAGCTAACTCCGGGACACTTTTGCCGCTGTTTTCGCGTTGAATAGGAGGATTGATGAATGGGTGTATTAGTAGAAGTAAAAGGCTTGAAAAAATATTTTAATACGGCAAGAGGCCTGTTGCACGCTGTGGACGATGTCTCCTTTAAAATTGAGCAGGGCAAGACCATGGGTGTTGTAGGCGAGTCGGGCTGTGGGAAGACGACCCTAGGGCGCATGATGGTACACCTAGAGGAGAGCACAGGGGGCAACATCTATTTTAAAGGCGAGGATGTCACACATGTAAAGGGGCGGGAACTCGCGGCGCTGCACAATGAAATGCGCATCATCTTTCAGGATCCTTTTTCCTCCCTGAACCCTCGGTTGACAGTTCAGCAGTCGATCCAGGAACCACTGAAGATCTCGCGCAAAAGTGAAGAGGATATCGTCATGCGTACCGGTGAGCTGATGGAAATGGTGGGTATTGACGAGCGCCTGCGGGTCTCGTTCCCCCACGAGCTGGATGGCGGACGGCGTCAGCGTGTCGGTATTGGCCGTGCCTTGGCGCCCGGCCCGGTATTTATCGTATGCGACGAACCGGTCTCGGCACTGGATGTCTCCATCCAGGCGCAGGTGCTTAACCTTCTTCAGGATCTGCAGGAGGAGCATGGCATAACCTATTTGTTTATCACCCACGATCTTTCCGTTGTACGGCACATATCCGACGACATCTGTGTGATGTACCTGGGACAATTGGTGGAGACAAGCCCATCAAAAAAGCTTTTTGAAAGACCACTTCATCCCTACACTAAGGCGCTGCTGTCTGCGGTTCCCTCCATAGATATCTATAGCCGACCGGAGCGCATCATTTTGAAGGGTGAACTGGTTTCTCCCATCAATCCCAAGCCCGGCTGCCGATTTATTCCCCGTTGCCCTTACAGTGGTGAGGAATGCAGGGAGCCTCAAAGGCTTGAGGAGGTTGAACCCAATCATTTCGTTGCCTGTTGTCGTGTCAAAGACATCAACGACTGACTGTGCGCAACACATAGCGGGGTGAATCGCATAAAAATATGATATGTTTTTTATCGGTGGTCAATATGGCCACGGTTCAAGAGGCAGCGTAACCTGGCAGCCAAATAATTTTGAGGCGAGTAATTTTCATCTGCTGCGCAAGATACACGCGCGCGTTTTTAATAGCGGATTCGTATTAAAAACTAATAAGAGACTGATGCAAAACGCAACAGGCTCTTATTAGTCTGAAGATTAAATAGCAATCGGACATTTATCCATAATGTATTTTACTAAAACCGATGCTTTTTTGCGCCAAGTCTTGTCCTTTTTCCATATAAGAGAAAAGTTAACCGGAATTATCTTCTTCAATGGTATGGTGACTATATCAGGAAGCGTCTCCGCTAGCTCTTTGGAGAGGAAGGTTCCGGCTTTTCCTGAAGAAACAAACTCTTCAATAATCGGCAGTTGAACCGCATATAGAAGAATATTTGGAACCAGGCCCTCGTCATAAAATCGTTTTTTGATTTGTTTTGTCATAAACGACTCCTCCTGGTTCAGGATAAGCGGTTCATGACATATTTCCGTTAGAGATACATCCTTTACTCCGGCAAGATGATGATCTGGATGTACGCAGTAGACAAATTCTGATGACAAAACCCGGAGCGTCTCAATAGTGTCGGGGATGGTGTCCGGTTCGACGATTATCGCCAGATCACAGGAGTTGTCCTCAATCATTTTGAACGCGATAGACGAACTGCATTGCTTGACTTCGAAGTTGATGTCGGGATGCGCATCGTGAAAGTCATCCATAAGAATAGAGAACAGGAACATCCCGGTAAAATTGGGGATACCAAGGCAAATACGGTTCAGATGATTGCCCATGTCGGTCATCTGAACCTCCAGCGCATGAATCTGGCTTAGAATGTCCTTAATGCGCTCATAGAAATACATTCCCTCTTGCGATATTTTGAGCTGCTTATTCTCTCGATTAAGAAGTGTTAAGCCAAATTCCTTCTCAAGATCTTTGATTGCAATAGAAACTGACGGTTGTGATATATGTAGCGCTTCGGCAGATTTGGATACGCTTCCATACTGGCAAAAGGCTGCAAAATACTGCATTTGTGTAATAGTCATATAATACCATCCTCCCAATGCGGCTTAACCATCCTTTTTGACAGTTAATAATTATTATAACACATAAACCTTATCAGTCAAATATATTGCCGGATTTGTACTGCAACTATATAATTTATTAAACTAAAATAAGTTTTTTCATATTTTACATTTTAACATCATGGTGCTACGATCATACTATCGGAAAAACATTTCGAAATTAAACCTGCGAGGTGATTTACAAATGAGCGATACAATTATCACTGGCGCCTATGATATGCACATTCACACAGGCCCGGATATCATGGACAGAAAGATGGACTTTCTTGTTCAGGCGGAACGCGCGGCGAAGGCGGGGATGGCGGGATATGTTATCAAAAGCCACTATTTCACGAGCTCCTCTTGGGCAAAGGTGGCAAACGATAGATTTCCGGATTGTCAAACCTTCGGAAGCATTGTTCTAAACAACTCTGTGGGCGGTATGAATGCCTTCGCTGTTGACGCGGTTGCGCGTGACGGCGGAAAGGTTGTTTGGTTTCCCACAGTTGACACAGTGGCGGCGATCAAGACGACCGAAAATATTGAAGAGGGGGGACGGCGTCCCCATTGGCTTGACATTCTGCTCTCTTTGCAGGCTGACGGAATAACATTGCAGCCTGTACAGCTTCTTGACGATGACGGCAAGGTCCTGCCGGAGGTAATTGAGGTTCTGGATGTTATCGCAAGATACGACATGATCCTCTGTACCGGCCATATTTCAGTGCGCGAGGCGAAGGAAGTATTGAAGATGGCCCATGAGCGCGGGGTTCAAAGGATTGTCTGCACGCACGTTGACTCCAAGCTCTGTTTTTACCAAATTGAAGAGCAGCTTGAGGTAATCAAAAAGTATGGCGCATACATGGAGCATTGCGCTAACAGCTGTACCACCGGAAAGGTTCCCTGGGATGTATGCCTTGCGCAGATTAAGGCCATTGGATGTGAGCATATTGTCATCAGTACAGACCTAGGTCAGGCAAAGCACAAGTACCCGGACGAAGGTCTGCTGGACTTCGCAAACTGGATGCTGGAAAACGGAATATCCGAAACGGATGTCAGAAAGACAATTCGGGACAACCCACGCCAGCTTTTGCTGGGATAGACGGACCAAGTATATCTGCAAATTTTATAGCTTTAATAAGAAAATGATTCGTTAAAAGGAGATGCTGAGCAATGTTTAGTGAACAGCGATTGATGGTCGTATCGGCTCATTCCGCCGATTGGGTGTGGCGCAGCAGCGGAACCATCGCCAAGTATCTGGCGGGCGGAGCCGAGGTGTATGTGTTGTGCCTTACATACGGGGCGCGCGGAGAGTCGGCGCAGTTGTGGAGGTCGCCAGATCAGACAATTGAAAATGTGAAGAAAACACGATATCAGGAATCAATAAAAGCGGCCGGTGTGTTGGGCGTAACCAATTTTGAAATGTGGGATTTCGACGATTGTATGCTGGAAATTGATTCAGAGATTCTTCAGAGACTAAATGAAAAAATTCGCGAGGTAAAACCCACACTAATTATAACCCACGACAAGCGTGATGTGACGAATCCCGACCATGGATTTGCCAGTGAAATTGTCTACCGCGCGGCAATTATGTCAAAACAAGCGGGAATTGAAAGCGGCGGCTTTAAGCAGACAAAGCCCGTCCCAATATATGGATTCGAGGCGTCGGAGCCTGAGCGAAGCGGCTTTGTCCCCGCCGTATATATTGACATTACTGATTTCTTTGAGAAGAAGCTGGAGGCAATGAAGTGTATTGAAACCCAAACGGAGGGGCCTTTCATTCACACCCGGCTTAACACGCATAGAGGTTGGCAGGCGTCGCGAACGATCGGTGACAAAAACATTAAGTATGCCGAGGCTTTTACAATGAGTGATCCACTTGTCGTATCAGAATTGCCGGTGCGGAAGCTTCAAGCTTTTTAGGCAAGCCGCTCTGTGATCTAGTGCTCCATCCGGCAAGAAATCAAAGTATGCCGACGGCCTGTTTTTCCCCATTCTACGTTGTCGTCCTAGGCGGGCGCCAGCCCGCCGTCGTCCTCCGCCTTGCCTGTGAAAAAACAATCTCGCCGGACATACTTATCCTTCATTTTCTCACCGGATGAAGCACTCGTAGTAAGCCAAGCATAAAGAGGCGACCTTCTTCTCTATGACATATTTGTTGAGAAATCGCAATGACGCAGCAGATTTGGTATATTTACTTTAAATCGCATTTTCGCTAAGCAGTAGCCTTTATAGCGCTTACAACAATGAACTTTTGCTCATTGACATTTCAGGGCGTATTATTATCGCCATTATTGCTGTACGAGTCGGATGTATTATTCTGGGCTTTTCGGCAAGCGATTAGTGCTTTACGGGCTTTCCGATTATTCCCAGGCTACTGCTTATTCCATACGCTGTATCGGTTGTAGCTGCAAATCCGCTATGGCTGAATTTTGTCGGTATAGCTGCAGCTGTCACGAGCATCTTGACAACAAGACACATGCATGTCAAAAAAGCACAAATGCAAATTACTTGCGAAGGAGACTTGCAAAATGCGAACTTTAACCCAGGAACTCAGAGAGCGCCTTTATAAGCTGGGCACCACCAATATTTCAGACGCTATGGATGCGCTCGGCTTTTCAAATGTTTGCCACGGCATTGTACCGCTTTATGAAAGCTGCAAAAAAATCGTTGGTGAGGCGATAACTCAGCGCTTCATCCCCACAGACAACCTTCCCAAGCAGAAGCACGGCGGGATGGAGACGATCCAAAACGCAGCGCCGGGCAGTGTGGTGGTTGTTGAGGGCAGCGTCCGCCCCGATATGAATACCTGTGGAGGAATTGCCGCTACGGCGGCCTGCATGAACGGGCTCGCCGGATGGGTGTCGGATGGCCTCGTCCGAGACGTGGATGAGATAGTGGAGCTTGATTTCCCTATGTACTGCAAGGGAAGGACTGTTCTTACCGCACGTGGACGCTTTATGGAGGCGGCAATCAATGAGCCTGTCTGCTGCGGCGGGGCGCTGTGCCGCTTTGGGGATATCGTTGTCGGCGACAAGAGCGGCGTTGTGATCATTCCTCAGGAGCGGCTTGAGGAGGTCACCGCCAAAGCCGAGGAAATCGCCGCCAAGGAAGAGGCGATGATTCGCAGCATCAAGGAGGGTGCGGCGCTGGGCGAGGTTGATACTAAGGCGAATTATGAAAATATGCTAAAAAACTAACTGAAAATGAAGGAGAAAAACAAGTGAATAGTAAAGACAGGATTTTAGACCCGGAGATGCTTAACGCATATAAAGAGCTTGACACGACCGAGGTTGCTGATGCTATTAACCGTTTTGGAATAAACACGGGTATGTTTGGACTGAATTGCATCGTTCCAGGCACACGAATCTGCGGTCAGGCGTTTACATGTCTGTTCGGCGTTTGTGCCGCCGGTCAGGAGGGCAAGATGGATTACCTTGATGATGTGCCCGCGGGAAATGTCATCGTAATTGATAATAATGGACGACTGGATTACTCCTGTTGGGGCGACCTAATGAGCCGAGTTGCGCAGCGGAATGGAGTAGCCGGCACAATTGCAGACGGTATTATCAGAGACGTACCCGACATTCGCGAGATGAAATATCCCACATTCGCACGTGCGACACATATGTGGACCGGAAAGATGCACTCTTACCTTGAAGCTACACAGGTGCCCGTTCGCATTGCGGGCGTCACTGTAAAGCCCGGAGATATCATAGTCGGTGACGACACCGGAGTTCTCAGCGTTCCATTCGAGCTGGCGTCAGAGGTCCTTGAGGCTGCGCAGGAGATCCACAAAAGAGAAAAGGTGATTGAGGGCTTTATCAATGAGGGTATGCGTCTTGATAAGGCGCGCGAGGAAACCGGATATTATTTTCTGCAGGAAGCGAAGAAGGCGCAAGAATAGGAGAACGCAAATGTCTAATGTTGGATTCCGCCAATTTACGAACATCAATCGTCCAGATAGATCCATTGTAGAGATGTTTAGGGGCGTACCATCACCCAATATAGACGACAATATGAACAGGATTTACGCCCTTACTGGGCTGAAGCCGTTTAACGGCGTTCCCCTGTTGGGCACTGCTTTTACAGTCAAGGTTCCAGCCGGTGACAACCTCATGTTTAATCGGGCGATTGATTTGGCGCTTCGTGGTGATGTGCTTGTTGTAGACGGCGGCGCCTCAATGGAACGGGCGCTCTGTGGGGAGATAATGATAAGCCACGCCAAGCACCGCGGACTTGCCGGGTTTGTTATCAACGGCTGCATCAGGGATGTTGACGCGATTGCGGCGATTGACTTTCCCGTGTTTGCGCTTGGAAGCAATCCTAACGGTCCCCTGAAAAACGGGTTGGGCGAGATTAATGTTCCTGTTGTTGCCGGAGGCATGGCGATTCTACCTGGTGACATTTTGATAGGAGACGCCGACGGCATCGTTGTTGTCAGGCCCCAGGACGCGGCAGAAGTCGCAGCTAAGGCGGCCAAGCAAAACGAATCGGAGCGCAAGCTACTTGAAAGCATTGCGGCAGGAAAATGGGACAGAAGCAGCTTTGCTGCGATTTTAGCCGAGAAGGGCTGCGAGATTATAATATAGGCTTCATGTAACTAATAACGGATTAGTATAGGACAGAGGCTGCAACTTGCCGTTCTTGCGCATATGTTGCAGCCTGTTTTGTAAAAATTAGGGGGATGATATTCTTGAGATATCTTATGACAGGGAATGAGGCGGTAGCACGTGGAGTTTGGGAGGCAGGGGCGGAATTTGCCGCTGCATACCCGGGAACACCCAGCACCGAAATCCTGGAAAATATATCCATGTACAACAAGGAAGATATCCTGGCGGAGTGGGCGCCCAATGAAAAGGTTGCGCTCGAGAGCGGCTTGGGCGCTTCGATGGCGGGGCTTCGCAGCTTTGTATCCATGAAGTGCGTAGGTGTAAATGCTTCAGCAGACCCGTGGATGTGTATGTCCTACTCCGGCTGCAATGCAGGCATGGTTATTGCTGTTGCGGATGAGCCGGGACAGCAATCAAGCGGACAAACAGCTCAGGATAACCGCACATTTTTTAAGTTCGCGAAATACCCGTTCTTTGAGCCGTCCGACAGTCAGGAAGCGAAGGATATGGTTAAGGAGGCATACCGTGTCAGTGAGGCGGCGGACACGGCAGTGGCAATTCGCCTGACAACCCGCGTGTGCCATTCAAAAACGATTGTCGAGCTTGAGGACAGGCAGGAGTATGAGCCCCGCAGCTATGTGCGCAATCCTGCAAAATATGTTCCCGTACCGGGACATTCTCCCGCGCTTCTCGAAAAGGTTATGAGCAAAGCTGACAGGCTCAGGCAATATTCAGAGCGCACGCCGTTCAACCGGGAGGAAATGTATGATGCCGGGATCGGTATCATCTGTACCGGTGTCAGTTATTGCTACGCGAAGGAGGTTTTCGGTCAAAGCGCGTCATACTTAAAGCTTGGCTTTTTAAATCCGATTCCCATGGATAAAATCAAGACATTTGCGCAGAAGGTAGATAAGCTCTACATTATTGAGGAAAGCGACCCGATTATTGAAGACGAGGTGCGACTTGCCGGAATCGAATGCCACGGAAAGAATGTGCTCCCCAAGCATGGTGAACTGCTTCCTGACGTTTTGCGAGTGAAGCTCCTGGGTGCAATTTTGCCCGCGGCAGATATAGACCGCGGAAAGATCGTTCCCCGTCCGCCAATGCTGTGTGCGGGATGTCCTCACCGGGGATTTTTCTATGAGCTCGGAAAACTCGAAAATGTCATGGTTTCATCTGATATCGGCTGCTACACGTTGGCGTGGGGAGAACCTTTCAACGCCGGCGACGCAGGTATATGCATGGGCTCGAGCCTTAGCCTCGGTCATGGCTTTCAGCAAGCCATGGACAAAAAGGGCGGGGGGACAAAAGTGGTTTCTGTCTTGGGCGACTCTACCTTTCTGCACACAGGCATACAGTCCTTGATGGACGCGGTGTATAACAACAGCAGCACCGTCAATGTGATTTTGGATAACAGAATAACTGCCATGACCGGGCATCAGGAGAACCCAACCACGGGCTTCACAGCGCAGGGCGATGTGGCTGTAGAGGTAGACATTCCCGCACTGTGTCGCGCAATGGGCGTTAAAAATATCGTGACAGTAGACCCGAACGACCTCAGCGCGGTGAGAGGCGCATTGAAGGAGGCGCTTGCGCGGCACGGGGAGGGGCCATCGGTCATAATAACGCGCTGGCCATGTGCCCTGAAGAAATTCTCTCAGGCCGATAAAGCGGAATTTCCAAATCTTTTTACAGACAGGTACAGCATTGATAAGGATGCGTGTATAGGCTGCAAGCTATGCCTGAAGGTTGGATGTCCGGCGATTACATTTGAATCGGCAATCAAAAAGGCTGAAATTGGGGGGGAGTGCAAGGGCTGTTCGGTTTGCGGTCAGGTTTGTCCTAAAAAGGCAATGGTCAAGAAGGAGGCGCGGGTATAATGACGAAGAATATTTTGCTTGTCGGCGTTGGCGGACAGGGCACTATAACAGCTAGTAAGCTGCTGACGCTTGGCCTTCTGGAGTCGTGCTATGACGTGAAGATGAATGAAATCCATGGAATGAGCCAACGCGGCGGGGCGGTCTCATCAGACGTGCGCTACAACGAGACAGGAGCGGTTGATTCTCCGGTAATCAGTCGCGGAGACGCTGATATCGTGGTGTCCTTTGAGGAGATGGAGGCGCTCCGCTGGTGCGACTATGTAAAGCCCGACGGCGCTATTATTGTCAGTACAGAGCATATTGCGGGGCTTCCGGTTATGACCGGACGCGTGGAATATCCGGAGGGCATAGTTGACGAGTTAAAGAAGGCGGCAAAGACAGTATTGGTCATAGACGGTCCCGCTGAAGCCAAAAAAGTCGGCAATAGCCGGGTAACAAATGTTATACTCCTCGGTGCAATTGTGAAATACATGAACCTTGAAAATATTGACTGGCACAAAATCATACGGGAAAATGTAAAGCCAGCCTTTGTTGACTTGAATATTGAAGCCCTTGAGCTGGGCAAAACCCTTGGCCAAAAATTATAAGAAGGGAATGATGAGTGACATGGCAAAAAGCATAGTAAAGATCGTAGTAGACGATTATCCCCATACTCGCCCCATTAAGGAAGGGCAGATAAGAAGTGCCAGTGTGGCGTTCGAGTTTGTTAAATACGCCCCGATAAACAAGTCATTTGTTCCCATGATTGAAAGCCAGCCTTTCGATGTGTGCGAGATGGCATTGGGTACCTTTCTGCAAGCGTTGGATGTGGGCTGTCCCATTCGTCTTTTACCGGTTGTTATGGGCGGAGGCTTTCATCACGGCAGTCTGTGGTATGATCCGGACAACGGCTTGCTCAAACCGGAGGATTTAAAGGGACGCCGAGTCGGAGTGCGGGCATATACGCAGACAACAGGTATGTGGGTTCGAGGTGTCCTTGCGCATCAATATGGGGTTAAGTCGGAGGATGTGACATGGATTACAACGGAGGGCGCGCATGTGGCGCAGTATGTAAATCCCTCAAACGTTGAGGAAGTATCTAAGGACACGGATTTGGTGGAGCTAGTGCGCTCCGGCGACTTGGCCGCTGTTATAATGGGGCCAAAGCAAAGCAACGGTTCAGGCTTGGCGCGGATTATACCTGATGTTGACACGGCTATCGCCGAGTGGTATGAATTGAATCACGCCGTACCCATTAATCATATGATTGTTGTAACGGATGACCTAATTCGCAAAGATCCTGCCGTAGTGGAAGAAGTGTTTAATCTGCTCAAGCAGGGTTGTGAGATGGTCCCGGATACGAAGACGCCGAGCGCCGTATGTGCCGGTAAGAATAAGGTATTAAACGCCGTGAAGCTTGCCATAGAGTATTCATTAGAACAAAAGCTTATTTCCAGAAACTTTGATTTAGACGAGATTTTTGCCATATAGAAAAAGGTTCGTGTACATATGCTTAAGTCATATTAGGCGCACTGTGAACCCCCTTGACCCCATGGGATAAGGGAAAAAATAATATGAGAGCTATCCATACAAAAACACCGCCTTAGAGGGACGAACGGCGGTGTTTTTGTATGGATAGCTTACTTCTCTGCTAACATTTCCTGACTCACCGTTGCTGGCATACTTTTTTCCACTGTTTCCGCTTATGCGGCGCGGCCTGTCATTTTGTCCGGCGCAGAACCGCGTGATTCTTTACAAAATACTCCAAACCCGACCATATGGTGGACACTACCATTAGAAACACGGCCAGCGCGTCCACCGTGAACCGGCCCGGAACCAACGCCCAATCGTGGATCGGGGTCAGCATGACGCAGATGCTGACGATGGAGACCACTGTTTTGATCTTGCCGGACAGCCCTGCGGCGATCACGGTGCCGTCCCCCACGGCCACAAGCCGCAGACCGGTCACGGCGAATTCCCTTGTGATAATGATCATTGCCGCCCAAGCGGGCATTTGATTCCATTCTACAAATATCAGGATGGCAGAGGTCACCAGCAGCTTATCCGCCAACGGGTCGATAAACTTTCCAAAACTGGTGATCTGGTTGTATTTCCGTGCGATATACCCGTCGATCCCATCTGTCAGGCTGGCAAGTACGAAAATAATAAAGGAGGCGACATTGGAATAGCGCATTTGGCTCAACATCGCGACCATAAATACAGGAATCATCAGAATACGCAGCAGCGTGATTTTATTCGCAGTCGTCATTTTTGCGCCACCCCCAATAGTTCCCCATCCCGCATTTCGATCAGGCGCGCACGGACGAACGCGCCTGGCCGGAGGCCTTCTCCCCGGAGCAGGATGCGCCCGTCCACATCAGGCGATTCGGCATAGCTCCTGCCGTAAAACAAGTCCAGCTCCCCGTCATAGCCCTCGCAGAGGACAGCCTCCATTTTCCCAATCCGGCTCCGCGCATAGGCGTCCATGATATCGGCCTCCAGCGCACGGGCCAGCTCCGCCCGCCGCTCCGCCACGTCTTGCCCGGGCCGGTTCGGCATTTCCGCCGCGATTGTCCCTTCCTCCGGAGAATAGGGAAACACGCCCGCCCGCTCCAGCTTCTCTTCCCGCAAAAAGTCGCACAGAGACTCAAACTCGGCCTCGCGCTCTCCCGGCAGACCCGTAATCAGGCTGGTGCGCAGAACCAGCCCTGGAATCCGCGCCCGGAGCGTACGAAACAGCGCACGGATTTCCTCACCCGTCCCCCGCCGGTTCATCGCCGCCAGCACCTTGTCGCTGATGTGCTGAATGGGGATATCCAGATAGGGCAGAATTTTATCCTCCCGGACGATCACCTCAATCAGCTGGTCGTCAATTTCATCTGGGTACAGATAATGAAGCCTGAGCCATTTTAAGCCGGGTATTTGCGCCAGCTCTGAAAGCAGGCGGTGCAGACTGCGCCGCCCGTACAGATCGACGCCGTAGCGGGTGATATCCTGGGCGACGAGAATCAGCTCCTTCACACCCCCTTCCGAAAGGGCCCGGGCCTCCGCCAGGAGGTTTTCCATCGGTCGGCTCCGGTATTTTCCCCGCAGGGTAGGGATCACGCAATAGGCGCACCGGTTGTCGCAGCCCTCCGCGATTTTCAGATAGGCCCAGCCTGGTCCGGTAGTCAGCACCCGGGCCGTTTCCTCCACATCTGCGTCGATATCACCGAACCATGCGGGCCGTTCCCCGTCGAGAACCGCGTTCACGGCGAAAACGATCCGATCAAAGCTTCCGCAGCCGAGAACGGCGTCCACCTCCGGAAGCTCGTCCAAAACCTCCTGCTTGTATCGCTGGGACAGGCAGCCGGTGACGATGATTTTTCCCAGCCTGCCTGCCCGTTTTTCCTCACCCAATGCCAAAATCTGCTCTATGGCCTCGCTTTTTGCGCTTTCAATAAAGCCGCAGGTGTTGACGATCACCGCGTCCGCATCGCCCGTTTCCAAGCTTACGGCATAGCCCGCCTCCCGCAGCAGCCATAGCATTTGCTCACTGTTCACCTGATTCTTCGCGCAGCCCAGTGAAATCAGTCCAATTTTCATGCTTCTTCCTCAATCGCGTCCAGGTACCGGCGCACGCCGGCGTTGATTTCATCCCAGGTAAAGCCGCGCCTGTTCAGCGCACCTGTGGTTTTCTGCAAGGCATTCCTGTCGGGGACTTCGCCCCGGAGCTTTTGCCGGATCAGCCGGTCAAGCGCCTCGCCCATGTCGGGCACGGCCTCCAGGGCTTCTTCTGAAAATTCCCTGTCCACCTTCCGCCGGATCAGCTCGTGCTTGATTCGCATTGCGCCGTAGCCCTGATTCACGTAATGCTCCACCACCATCGCGGCGTACGCCTGGTCGTCGAGCGCCCCGATCTCCTCCAGCCAGTCCGCCGCAGTCTCCGCTGCCTCCGGCAGATAGCCTTTTTGAACCAGCCGGTCGACCAAATCCCGCCTGGACAGCGGTCGGGCGTTCACGATCCGCAGCGCCGTCTTCTTGGCCGCTCCGGCCGCAAGAGCGGTTTCTAGGGCGGAAAATTCCTCTTCCTGAAAGACCTTGCCCGGATATATGTAAAAATCGGTCAGGGTGTCCAATTGGCCGGTCAAAGTCCGGCCGTCGTCAAAATACAGTGTCTGCCGCCCACTCGGTCCATCGGCGGGCTCAATCCTCGTCAAACGCATAATCTTCCGCTTCTTCCGTCTCCGGGATCCGTTCGATCCCGTCACCGCCGTCGTCAAAATCACCGGTGTCGTCAATCGCGCCGTCGCCGTCATCAAAATCGTCGGCGGATACGTCCACCGCCCGCCCGGCCGCCCGCGCCGCCGCCTTCGCTTGGGGTGCAAGCAGCTTGCCGGCGTTTTTCCGGATCTCCGCCTCCAGCTCATCGGCAATTTCCGGGTTTTCCTTCAAGTATTTTCGCACATTGTCCCGGCCCTGGAGCCGCGTCTCGCCCACAGTGAACCAGGAGCCGCCCTTCGAAATGATTCCAAGCTCAATGCCCAAATCGATCATCTCGCCTGTTTTGGATATGCCCTCTCCGTACATAATGTCAAATTCCGCTACTTTAAACGGCGGCGCTACCTTGTTTTTCACTACCCGCGCTCGGGTTCGGTTCCCCACCATCTCCGACCCGGCTTTCAACGTCTCAATCCTGCGGACGTCGATCCGCACGCTGGAAAAATACTTGAGCGCCCGCCCGCCGGAGGTTGTCTCGGCGGGCGCATAGCTGGCACCGCCGATATTGGCCCGGAGCTGGTTAATGAATATGACGATGCAGTTTGTTTTGGAGATGGAGGCCGTCAGCTTCCGGAGCGCCTGCGACATCAGCCGCGCCACGATACCCACAAAGCTGTCCCCCATGCTCCCCTCCGCCTCGTTCCTGGGTGTCAGGGCCGCCACGGAGTCCAGGACGATCACGTCCACCGCGCCGGAACGAACCAGCATGTCCGTAATTTCAAGGGCCTGCTCACCCGTATCCGGCTGGGAGATCAGGACGTTGTCCGTATCCACGCCCAGGGCTCTTGCATAGGTCGGATCCAGGGCATGCTCCACATCCACAAAGGCCACCTCGCCCCCCTCCTTTTGGGCGGAGGCCAGGATGTGCAGGGCCAGCGTCGTCTTCCCCGACGCCTCCGGCCCGTAGATTTCGATGATCCTGCCCTTCGGTACACCGCCGATCCCCAGCGCCAGATCCAGTGTCAGGGAGCCGGTAGAGATCGCCTCCACATTGACGGTCGTGCTGTCTCCCAGCCGCATAACGGCGCCCTTCCCATAGTTTTTCTGGATCTGCGCCAGGCAATTATCCAGCGCCTGCTTTTTATTCGCCGCCGGGGCCGCAGGCTTAAACGGCGCTTTCTTTTTGTCAGCCATATGCTTCTTCCTTTCGTTTTCCCAGCACCACCCGGACGATTCCCAGCGTGTCCCGTGCCGTGCCGATTTCGTCAAACCCATTCGCCCGCAGAATCGCTTCTACCTGCTCCGCCTGACCTTCTCCGCATTCATAAATCAGCGCGCCGCCGGGCCGTAAAAGCCCCTTCCAGCCCGCCGTGATATGCCTGTAAAAATCCAGACCATCCGCCCCGCCGTCCAACGCGCGGCGCGGCTCAAAGTCCCGAACGGACGGCTCCAGCCACGCCAGCTCCCCCGTGGGGATATAGGGGGGATTAGACACGAGCAGGTCAAAGGCGCCCAACGCCGGGGGCGGGGGCCCCAGCGCATCCGCGCGCACACAGGTGATTCGGCGCGTCAACTTGTTTCTTGCCACATTGGAGCGGCATACCCGAAGGACAGGCTCGTCCAGATCCGCCAGCACCACCCGCGCCTGGGGGACGTTTGCCGCTACGGCGATACCGATACAGCCGCTGCCCGCGCA
>Ga0153972_1000022_pt1 | contig 48302 bp, 39 predicted proteins | sample TSGA056MetaG_FD_104732 | JGI IMG/M metagenome (GOLD analysis project Ga0153972, IMG submission 104732) | Attine ant fungus gardens microbial communities from Georgia, USA - TSGA056 MetaG | ecosystem: Host-associated > Fungi > Mycelium > Unclassified | place: USA: Georgia, George L Smith State...
ATAACTTAATTAAAATTAAAAAATTAAAAACTAAATTAATTAACCTTTTACTAAAATAAAAAAAGCACTAGGCTTCTTCATCTTTGAAGTCTAGTGCTTTTTGAATTGCCTCTTCTACTTTAGGGGCTAACTCATTAAATTCTTTTAATAAATTTGAAATTTCACTTGATAATTCTTTAATTTCCTTTTTAACTTGTTCTTTGTCAATTTTCTCTTCTTTTGTTCCAACATATCTTCCTGGAACAAAAGAATAATCATTTTCTTCTAATTCTGCTTTTGTAATTGATTTAGCAAAACCAAGTTCTGCAACTGTTTTACCATTTTCATGTTGATCAAAAAGACTAACAATTTTATCAATATCTGACTTTTGTAGTTCTCTTAATTTTTTAGAAATCATTCGTCCTTCAATTGCTGAACCAGAAATCATTAAAATTTGATTAGTTTTTTTATTGTTATTGAAAAATCAAATACATGCCGGTATTCCTGTTGTATAAAATAATTTATCTGGTAATTCAACAATGGCATCAATTTTATTTGCTGCAATTAAATTTTTCCTAATTTGTAACTCATCTTTTTGTGAAGAAGATAATGAGCCATTTGCTAAAATAACTGCTGCACGGCCATCACTATTTAACTTAGAAATAATATGTGATAATCAAGCATAATTAGCATTGCCTGATGGTGGCACCCCTCATTTTCACCGAGGATCATCTAATAATCCTTCTTGGCCTCATTTTTTAATATTAAAAGGTGGATTTGCCATAACAAAATCAAATTTTCTATTTTTATGCAAATCATTAGCAAAGGTATCACCTGAAGTTTCTCCTAATACAGGATTATGATCTGTATCTTCTAATGGAAAACCATTCAGAACCAAATTTAATTTTGCTAACTTTCATGTCACAATATTATATTCTTGACCAAAAGCAGTCATATTTTTAACATCACCATGATGTTCTTTAATATATTGTCGTGCTTGAACTAAAATTCCAGCTGAACCACAGCAAGGATCATAAATTGTTCCAATCATTGGTTTCAAAACACTAACCATTAATCTAACAATTGAAGTTGGCGTATAAAATTCACCACCTTTTTGACCACGATCTTTAAAAAAATGACGTAAAAAATATTCATAAATGCGACCAATGATGTCTTCTTCTTCTTTTTGTGAAAAATCTTCATCGGAAAAGATTTTGACTACTTCACCAAGTTTCTTTTGATCTAAACCTTCTTGATTATAATTTTTGTTAAAAATTCCTGTTAACATTTTATTTTGAGTTTCTAATTCAATAAAAGCTTCGTCTAATTTATTACCAATTTCTGGTGTATTAGCAAATTTCATAATATAATCTCAAGATGCTTTTTCAGTAACCTTAAAAGCATGATAAGTATAATAAAGATCATCAAAATCTAAATCTTCTTTTGAAAAACCTTCTGCAATTGCCGCTGCTATTCCTATTTTATAACGATCAGAAATATATTTTAATGATAAAATTCCTAATATAACATGCATATATTCTTCAGCAGACATATTCCCTCGTAAAGAATCAGCAGCTGATCAAAGTTTTGTTTCAATTTCACTAATATTTTTTGCCATTTTAATCATCCCTTCTAAAAAAATCTTTATTAATTCTAATTTCTTTTGTTAATCTATCAACTAACAAGCCTGATATTTCACCTAAGTGTTTCGGTGGGTAATTATATTTTGTTCTTAATAATAGTTTTAATTTTGTTTTAATATTTGCTTTTACTTGTGGATTATTTTCATATTGTTCAGTTCCACATTTTTTAATTGTATCAACTAGTTCTTCAGCTAATCTTCTTAAAATTTCAGAATTTTGATTATTTTTTAAATATTGATCATCTGAAAGAATTTCAAAAAATACTTGCAGTTGTCGATCATCAAATTCTAATGGTTTTTCTTTTTCATTAATAACATCTTTACTTAAGGCTGTTAATAATTCCATGACCTTGTGAACATCTTCTTCTCGTTCCAAAGTATTAATAATTGCTTTTAATTTTTCTGAAGCTTTTTTAGCAAAAATCGGTCTCATATTTTGTAAGATTTGCAAATTTGCTTTAATCGAATCTTTCATTAATTCAATTGCAACTCGAGGTGAGGACTTTTCTAAATCTTTTGCTTCTAAAGCTAAAATTTCAGCAACATCATTAATATTCTTAGAAATTTTCGTTTCTGAAACAGAAACTTCAGAAGCTTTTGAATCAACTGCCTGTGCAATTGCATGCTTAATCAATTCAATAGTATTTTGTAAATTTTCATCTTGTGCAAGTGATGAAGTTGAAATTAATGAATTAATAATTTCAATACATTTTCCGATTGTTGCTTCTTCTTGAGTAACAACTGAATAAGTCATCTTAAGAAATCTTCTTACTTTTCTAGCTAAAAGAATAAAATCATTTTTATCTTTTTGATTCTTAGTTAAAATTGCTTCGTATGCTTTAATAACAAAGTGATATTGTTCGTTTGAATTTAACGAAATAAATTTATCTAAATCTTTAATATAAAAATCATTAATTATTTTAAAAGATTCAAGTAATTTTTCTTTTGCTTTATTAACATCTTCAATTGAAATATCAAGTGTTTTCTCTGTGCCTGAAGCATATTGTAATAAAGCATCTGCTAATTTCTTTCAAATACCAATATAATCAACAATTAAACCATTTTCCTTAACTTGTTTTGTATCTTTGTCTTCATATATTCGATTAACTCGAGCAATAGCTTGCATTAAATTATGTCATTTAATAATTTTATCAAGATAAAGGACATCTAAATCTGGTACATCAAATCCTGTTAATCACATATCAACAACAATTGCAATTTGATATTTTGAATTATCTTTTCTAAATTCTTCAGCAATTTTATTAATATCTCGTTTAGGAACTATTGCCCTTTTCATTACTTGAGAATCCTTATTATTTTCTGTGATAACAAGAATCACTTTATCTTTCAATGAAGAATCAAGAGCAATAATTGCTTGATAATACTTAAAAGCTGCCAAGCGAGTACTAGCAACTATCATTGCTTTACCATGTAAAACTGCTTTTCTTTTTGTCAAATGTTTTAACATATCAGTTGCTTTAGCTTTAATAACATCATCATCTTCTAAAATCTGCTTTAGTTTAACTGATTTTAATAAAGTATCAATTTTTTGTTGTGAAGTAATATCGTTTAAATCAAGACTATCAATATATTCTTTTTGAATTGCATCCATTTCATTTAAATAATCTTCGTTTAAATCAATTTTAAGTTTTCTCATTTCATAATGAATTGGAACAACTGCATTATCTGCAACAGCATCATTCATTGAATAAATATGATTATAATCACCAAATATTTGTGTCGTATCTTTATCATATTTCATTAATGGCGTTCCAGTAAAACCAACAATTTTGGCATTAGGAAAAGCATCTCTCATATAACGAGCAAAACCAAACTTAGTAATATATTCTTCTTTTTCTTTAACAATCTCTTTTTCACCATCAATATTATTTTGAGTACGATGTGCTTCATCAACTAAAATAAATAAATCATCTCTGGTAGTTAAGACTTTTGATTCTTCGCTAAATTTTTGTACAGTTGAAAAATAAATCCCAAAATGTTTTTTATCTTTTAATTTTTCAATTAAATCTTTTCTACTTGCAACTGCTAAAGCTTTATTTCTTAAATAACCTTCAGCATTTAAAAATCGTCCATACAATTGTTTATCCAAAGTATTACGATCAGTAACAACAACAATCGTAGCATTATTCATTTCTTCAATAATTGCTTTAGCTAACATTACCATTGTTACTGATTTACCCGAACCTTGAGTATGTCAAATAACACCACCACGATTATCACCTGTAATTTTTAAACGATTAATTGTATTTAAAACGGCTGCAATTTGATGTGGTGCTGCCATATATTTAACATCTTTACTTTCTTCAGTTACATAAAATGAAAAAGTAGTAATAATTTTATAAAAATTATCCTTGTTAAATAAAAAATCAAAAATATCAATCCCATTTCTCAATTTTAAATCATTAACACGATGCATACGCTTAAAACCTGCTAAGGTTGAACCATATAATGAAACAATGCGATTAGAAACAAAATTCATGACATTAAATGCTCATAACTTTGGTAATTGTCATTTCAATGATTCATTTTGCTTAAAAGCATCTTCAAGGTTTTCAGTTGCTAACGGTGCTTTCAATTCAAAAATTACCATTGGTAAACCATTAACATACAATACAATATCGGGAATCCGCAATTTTTGTCCGTCAGAAATTTGTAATTGTCTAATAATTTGATATTTATTTTTACTATTATCTTGTGAAATTAATTTAATTGTTTTTGTTAATTTAGTTTCTTTGTCATAAACTTTAATACCTTCAATTAATAAATTTCAACATTCCTTATTCATAATTCGATAAGTATCATTAATTTTTTTAATTCTATTAATTGCCTCGAAAACAATTGCATCATTTACATGATTAATTTCTTTAATTTGTTCTTGTAATAAAGAAAAATCAAAAACTTCTTGCGCATCATTTCTCTTAATATTATTAATTTGTTCTCATCCTAAAGATGTTATCTTTTCAATTATTTCTAATTCAAAATTATATTCTTCAAGAAATTGTAATTCGTTTTCCATAATAACTCATTTTCCCGACAATCCCCTACATTTATTAATTCTCTTACCAAACTACTCTTATTAATTATTATATTATAACTTAATTTCAAAGTTTACAAGAATTAGAAAAAAATAAAAAATGTACTCAACTAAAAATCCATTCTAAACAATTTTTTGTAAAATTAATATAGTTTCTTTTGAAATGCTTTCTACAGGTTTATTTTGTACTCTAGAAGTAATTCTTGGTATAGTTTTAATTGGAATATTTCTCTTAAAATTTGATACTAATAAATAATCATTAAAATAGTTTAACAATTCAATTGTAATTTGATCAAAAGGTATTTCAATATTTGATACCCTTCTATTTCCAAGAATAAACACAATATATCCTTGATCTTTTAGAATATCATTAATATTTTCTAATGCTTCTAAAAAATCATATATAAAATTAGTTACTTTATTAAATGAATTATTATTTACAAATTTTTCAGTAAGTTTAAAAAAAGTTGGCGAAATTTTCATTAAATATTCTTTCTTTCTTTTAGAATCTTCTAATCTTCCACCTAAGCTATCAGTATCAATTTTTGAAAAATTATATTCATAATTAGTCTTATTAAATTTATCCAATCATAATAAAGGCAAAATAGAAAATTGACCATAAGAAATAGTTGTTTTATTATCTCCATAAGGAGGAGAAGTTACAATTAAATCAATAGATTTTTTTTCTATAAAATTATTTATTTTATTTATATTCTCATTTAATAAATTAATATTTCCTTTTCTATTATAAATATTTAATTCATCAGTTATTGCTTTAGTTATACTTAAAAAATAACTAAGAAATTTTGAAAAGATTAATGAAGAATCAATTTTATCAATATCAGTATCTTTTTTTATATGTAATTTTGAAGTTGATTTTCTATCATTTGAAAAATCTTTCGAAATATTTATTAACGCAACTTCTAATAAATGCTTATAACAAAATTCATTTGAATAAAGAATATATCTTATTTTACTCAATTCAGATATTACATTTTTTTTATATCATTTATCAATTTTGTTAAAAAAATAAAATTCTTGTAATTTAATATTTTCATATTTTTCTTTAAAAAGAAGAATATCTTTTTCAACTAAATCATCAGTTATATCATGATAAAAAAATTTATTATTATTTAAAATATAAGAGTAAGGATTTAAATCATTACCATATATTAAATTAATGTTTAATTTGACTGCTAAATCAAGAATAGTACCACTTCCCATAAATGGATCACAAATATTTTTAATATCTAAATTTTTATTAAAAAAATCTAAAATCTCAAATATCATATCGGAAACCATTTTGCCTGGATATTTAAATAATTTTTCTAGTTGAGTTTTTTTTCTATTAGAAAAATCTCAATAATTTCTTGATTTACTAGCAAAAAAATCATTTAATGATTTATTAAAAAAATCACTCATAAAATCCTCATTAAAATTAACTTTATATATTATTAATTATAATTTAAACTATTTAAAAGTCCAGGAAAATTAGTTAAAGTCATTTTGTGAAAATTTTAATTAAATCATAAGCAATTGACTCTTTAATTCCATTAGATGGTTTATGAATATGTGTATTTATTTCTTTAATTAAATTAATTACATTATCTATTTTATTTTCATTAGTCTTTTCTCTAAAATTTTCAAATAAATTTTGCATTGGTTTTTGATTTTTCAATACATTTATTAAACTACCTATTGATTTAAAATGATTCCCATTTTGTATTCTACAGATATTAATTACAGTATTAAGACTTTGTTCATCTTTAAAAAAATCATAAACTTTATAAATAAATAAAATTTCACAATATACTCTAACTATTGCATAAAAAGAAATATTAAAATTTATTATATAATCTTTTTGAGAAATTAGTCGCTTTAATTCGTTTATACAATAATGTAATTCATTAAAATACAAATTTTTATTAGTTAATAAATCCTGTGTTTTTTCTAATTCTAAATATAATTCATCTTTTATAGAAGTAGGAATAATTTTAGGTGGAACAACTGGTGGTTTTATTGTTTTTATACCTGAATCTCCGTTATTTTTTTCATTTTTTATTGCAGTCAGTATATTTCTAATTTTTTTTACTATATTTTCAAATATTTCATCAATAATATCTTTGTATTTTTGATATTGACCATTAGAATCATCAGTTATATCAACTCTTGATTCATTAAATACGAGTTGAGTTTCTTGAATAGATGTATAACCTAAAGAATTTCTAAAACCAAATTCATATCCGTGTCTAACAGTCATAGATTGTAAATTAAGTCCTAATATTTCATCAGTTAAAATCAATATTTCATTATTATAAAATAAATTAAGAGCTTCACGTTTTTTGAATAATGGATTTTCTGAAAACATTTCTTTATTTTCTTTATTAAACAAATCTTTATCTATTGATAAATATTCACCACTAATAATTCCTTGAAAATCAGTAATTTTTGAATCAATCTCCCATAATTCTTTCTTATCTCTAAATTTTAATTCTATTTTTATTTTGCCACTTAAATATTTAAATCAAACAGTATGATTTACAAAAGCAAATTTTTTTAAATAAGTAAGTCTTTCAATAAAATTAATCGTTTTTTTAGATTTATCATTAAAAGCAAATCTTACTGAAAAATCATTTCTAATTGTAATATACAATAAATCATTATTAATAATCTTCATTAAACTATTCAAATCAATACTATTAGTTATATCTTTAATAATTAATTCTGTACCACTATTAATACTAAAATTATGTCGATTAGTAAAATTATATTTATCAAAATCTTTAAAAGATAATTCTCTTATACTTTGATTTGGATTTTTATATATAAAACTTCAATCAATTTCTTTGCTAATAAAGAAATTTTCTTTATAATTAGCTGAAATAATTCTTAAATAATTTCCTAATTTCACAGATGAATAAGCCCCTGAGCCATACATTCCTGTAGTAATTCGCCCTAAAGGAGTTTTAAAATTTAAAGTTTTTTGAGACTTGCCTATAAGTTTAAAAGAATCAAAACCCGCTTTAGTAAATCCATAACCTTCATCTCTAATTCTTATTTCAACTAATGTTCCATTTTTATAAATAAAATTTATTAAAACTTCTTTTGCATCTTCATCAAAACTATTTTTTATTAATTCTAATAATGCATGACTGTTTGATATTATATTCCTATTAGCAATATTTTTTAATATCCCAACCGTTGCATCCATTCTATTATCTTCAGATTTATTTAAATTTAATCCTATATAATCTTTTTCCATTAAATCCCCCAATAAATTATTTATATACATATTTATTTATTAATAATTTTATAATATTTCACTTGAATGTTAAATAAAGTATTCTAAAAATTTAATCTTAATATATAATTAACAATCTATTTTTTACTTGTAATAAAAGAAAATAATAATTTTAGAATACGAATTTCTAGTATAATTAAACATATATAGGAGCCAAGTTATGAAAGAAAAACAAAATTATATCATCGTTAAAGGTGCCCGAGAACATAATCTAAAAAATATTAATATCAACATTCCGAAAAATAAACTTGTTGTAATTACAGGAGTTTCAGGAAGTGGTAAATCTTCATTAGCTTTTAATACCATTTATGCTGAAGGAAGAAGAAGATATGTCGAATCGTTGTCTGCTTATGCTAGACAATTTTTGGGTAATAGTGAAAAACCTGATGTTGATTCAATTGATGGTTTGGCACCAGCAATCTCAATTGATCAAAAAACAACTAGTACAACCCCAAGATCAACCGTTGGCACAGTAACAGAAATTTATGACTACTTAAGATTATTATATGCTCGGGTTGGAACCCCTTATTGTAAAAATGGTCATGGAATTATTAGTCATCAAACTTTGAAAGAAATGATTAAACAAATTCAAACTTTAAAACCAAATACAAGAATGGAAATTTTAGCACCAATTGTCACAAGCAAAAAGGGAACTCATCAAGACTTATTGGCACAATTAAAAAAAGAAAATTTCTTACGAGTAAAAATTGATAACAAAATTTATAACTTAGATGAAGAAATTGAACTAAATAAAAATACAAGACACGATATTGATATTGTTATTGATCGAATTGTTTATCATACTGATGATGAAACAATTTCTAGAATTCATGATGCTTTAGAAGTTGCTTTAAATCAAAGTAATGGTTTAGCAAAAGTGACAGTTAGTGAACCCGATGAAACTTGATTGTTTTCACAAAAGTACGCTTGTAAAGTTTGCGGTTTTGCCTTACCTGATTTAGAACCACGCTTATTTTCTTTTAATGCTCCTGCTGGCGCTTGCCCTGAATGTAAGGGAATTGGTATGCGTTTAGAAGTTGATGAAAATCTAATTATGCCTGATATGAAATTATCAATTAATCAAGGTGGCATTGAATATTTTAAAAATCTTGTTAATACTACTAATTTAGAGTGACAAAAATTACAAGTTTTATGTCATCATTATTTAATTGATTTAAATCAACCACTAAATACTTTGAGTAAAGAACAAATTCAAGTTATTATGCGTGGGAGCCAAGAACCAATTAGTTACACTTTAACTTCTGCTAACGGCCGTAAATATCCTAATCATGATTATATTGAAGGAATTGCTACCGCAATTGAACGCCGTTATTTAGAAACAACTAGTGATTTTGCTCGTGAATATTATCGTAAATTTATGGAACAAAAAATTTGTGTTACTTGTAAGGGCTCAAGATTGAACCAAGATGTTTTAAGTGTCAAACTTAGCACAATTTTAAAAGGTAAAAATACATTATTAAATATTAGTCAGTTAACTAATTTAGATATTGAAGAAAATTTAGAAGCAATTAGTCATCTTGAGTTATCAGAAAATCAAAAAGAAATTGCTCGTTTAGTATTAGATGAAATAAATAAACGATTGAATTTCTTAATTAATGTTGGCTTGAATTATTTAAATTTGGCACGAAGTGCTCAAACCCTTTCAGGTGGTGAATCACAACGAATTCGTTTGGCAACCCAAATTGGCGCCCAATTAACAGGTGTTCTATATGTTTTAGATGAACCATCAATTGGACTACATCAAAGAGATAATAATAAATTAATTGCAACCTTAAAAACAATGCGTGATTTAGGAACAACTTTATTAGTAGTTGAACACGATGAAGATACAATGTTAGCATCTGATTGATTAATTGATGTCGGACCAAAAGCAGGAATTCATGGTGGCAAAATTGTCGCTGAAGGAACTCCAGAACAAATAATGGAAAATCCAAAATCAATTACCGGACAATACTTAGTTGGCAAAAAATTTATTGAACTACCAAAAACTCGTCGTGGTGGCAATGGTCAAGTTTTAGAAATACAAAATGTTACTGCTAACAACTTAAATAATTTAACAGTTAAATTTCCTTTAGGAAAGTTTATTTGTGTTACAGGAGTTTCAGGAAGTGGTAAATCAACTTTAATTAACTCAGTTTTATATAATGATCTTCATAAAATTTTAACTAAAAAACAAAAAACAAGTAGCACAATCAAAGGTTACGAAAATGTTGATAAAATTATTGCTATTTCTCAAGATCCAATCGGTCGAACACCAAGAAGTAATCCAGCAACTTATACCTCAGTTTTTGATGACATTCGTGATTTATTTGCTAGCAGTCCTGAAGCTAAAGTTCGTGGTTATAGTAAAAGTCGGTTTTCATTTAATGTTCCTGGCGGACGCTGTGAAAGATGTAATGGTGATGGTGTCATTAAAATTTCAATGCATTTTTTACCTGATGTTTATGTTGCCTGTGAAATTTGCGATGGTAAACGATATAATAGTGAAACTTTACAAGTTAAATATAAAGGAAAAAATATTTATGATGTTCTAGAAATGCCAGTTGAAACTGCTTTAGTATTCTTTACTAATCATCCAAAAATTAATAAGAAACTAACAGTCTTAGAAGAAGTAGGTTTGGGCTATATTAAACTTGGTCAACAAGCAACAGAATTATCAGGTGGCGAAGCACAAAGAATTAAATTAGCTGCTCATTTACAAAAAAGAGCTACTGGTAAAACAATGTATATTCTTGATGAACCAACAACTGGTTTACATATTGATGACATTAAAAAACTAATTAAAGTTTTAAACCAAATCGCTAATAATGGTGATACTGTTATTGTTATTGAACATAATTTAGAAGTAATTAAAGTTGCTGATTATATTATTGATTTAGGCCCAGAAGGTGGTAAATATGGTGGAAAAATTATTGCTACAGGAACCCCAGAACAAGTAATTACTAATGAAAAATCTTATACTGGCCAATTCCTAAAACCAATCCTTGCTCGTGATCTAAAAAGAAAGTAATTTTTAAGTAAATAATTAAAATAGAATATTAATAATATATTTATATTATGCCTTAGCGGTAAGACATACCTATCAAGGTCATTTATTGAGTAACTTAGATTTTTCTTAAAATCTATTGAAAAACCCCTTTATATTAAAGGGGTTTTTATATTAATTTTTTAACTCTTAAGTATCAATACAAATATGATATTAGATAATTTTTATTTTATCTTTAATTCTTATTTGTAATCTAAAAATAACATTGATATTATCTAGATTAAAAAATAAGAATATGTTATAGTAGTTTAAAGAAGTTAAGTTGGACTTTTTATTACTGACTTAAATTCTGGGGGGAGAAAGTGGTGTGGTAACTAAACACCCCCCCCCCCAGATGGGCTTTCAAAAATGAAGGTCCATTTTTTAATATCAAAAATTAAAAATCAAAAAAATACAGATCAAAAAAAACTATGATATTATACTAATTAACAAAAGAAGGGGGTATAAATAATGAAAAAAATCTTAACAACAATTGGATTAACTAGTCTTGCAAGCATGACAATTGGAAACATAGCAACATCATCAATTTCATCAGCACAAAATAAACAAGAAATTAATGCAACTGCACAAATTAATCCTACTGAGTGACATTTTAAAGAACAAAGTATTCACACAGAAATAGCATGAAACGAATATATTTACTGTGCAATTGATAATATTAATTTAACTGCTATTGGCATTAAAGATCTTACTCAATTACATAAATATAATGTAATTGATGTCCCTGATTTAAAAATTGAATATAGATTCAATGATATTCTTAAAATTAATGGTGATAAATGAAAAACTAATCGTAACCTTGGTTCAGAAGATTGATATCATCAATATTCAGAATGAATTGGAGAAAGAGGAGCAGATCTTTATACTGCTTCAACATTATGATATGATCAATCTGGTAACTTAATGATGCGTTTAGCATATAAAATTGCATTTGGTTCTTATTGAGCGCCAGACTATGCCCGTGTTAGTATTGATACTGGTTCTCTAGTTTTATTTTATTAAAATCAATTTAGAAAAACTTAAAGTTGTAATCATAAATCTAATGGTATAAAAAAATATATCATTGGATTTTTATTTTAAAATAAAACATGATACTATACTAGTCAATAAGAAAGGAGGATGTATATACTTAATTAAAAAGGAGAATATAAATTATGAAAAAATTCTTAATGACAATTGGATTAATTATCCTTGCAGGTATGACAGTTGGAAACATAGCAACATCAGCAACTTCATCAGAGCAAAACAAACAAGAAACTATCAATGCTAATCAAACCAATTATGATTACATCTGAAGATTTCAAGAACAGTCTGTTAGAAAAACTGTCAAACCACACGAGTATGCTGCTTTTGGAATTTACGGTATTAATGTAACTGCTATTTCAGGAGTTCATGAATTTCCAGAGTTAACATCACTCTTTGAAGGATTTGAAGTTCCTGGTTTAAAGGTTGCCTATCGAGGATATAATGGTCAAACTTTCTTACTTACAAAAGATACTTGAAAAATTGGTAGTATTTTACCAGGCCAAGGATCTTGATATGAAAAACAAGATATAAAATTATCATCAACTATGAGAATATATCTTACTGCTCGTTCTACAGTTTGATTTAAATGAGAGAACAACGAAAGACAACTTATGTTGGATTTAGAATATCGAGGTTATATTGACGATACTCCAAATAATTATTATGGTGAAATTGCAGCTATAACTGGTTCTGAAGTGCGAATGGTTTATTAAAAAACAAAATTTAATATTAAAAAAATGTTATCTCAACCGAGATAACATTTTTAATTAATTATTACAACTTTAATTTGATTTTTCAGTTTGTTAACGAGTGATAAATCACCAATTCCTTGACTAAAAGCAGTTGCAGCACCTGCTGCTGTCGCAATTTGTAAACTTATTTTTGGATCGGTAGTTTCAAGATATGTTGCAATAAAACCTGCTACCATTGAATCACCTGCTCCAACAGAATTGATTAGATTACCACTAGCAGCATTAGCAAAATAATTTCCTTTAGTTGCAGTAACTAAAATACTACCTTCTTTACCATTGCTAATCAAAACATTTTGAGCACCTTGTGCTAATAATTTTTGTCCTAATTCAATCACTGCTTTTTGATTATCAAAATGATAATTAGTATTAAAAATTTCATTTAATTCAGCTAAATTAGGTTTAATTAATAATGGTCGGTATTGTAGAGTTGGAATTAAATTAACTTTTGTTGTGTCAATTGCAAAAGCAATTTTTTGTTTAAAACAAAATTCAGCAATACTTTGATATAAACAATTATTTGCTCCAGAAGCAATTGAGCCAGCAATCATTAAAAAATCATCTTTTTTTAAATGTTTTTTTAATAAAGTGAGAATTGCTTTTTCATCAGTTTGATTAACATTAAACCCTAAACAATTTAACTCTGTTTCTTGATTATTATTTAAATCTTTAATTTTTAAATTAATTCTTACTTGTCCTGGGACAATATGAAAATCATTATTAACTTTCTCTTTTGCTAAATAAGTCTCAAATTGATGATGATAATCTTTACCCATAAAACCTAAAGCAGTATTATTAAAACCTAAATGTTTTAGCATTATCGAAACATTAATTCCTTTGCCACCAAGAATTTGATACTGTTCAATTGCTTTATTAGTAGCATCTAAGGTAAAGTTCTTAGTACTAATCATTTGATCAATTGCCGGATTTAAAGTTAATGTATAAATCATTGTGTTATTTCCTTATTTTAAAATTAATTTACCTTTTTTAATTGCACTCATTCTTCAAAAACCAAGAATAGAAGCACTAATCAAAGCACCAACAACTAAAGCAATAATTGTAATTGCAATAGCAACACCAATTGAGCCGCCTTGGGTTGGCATTTTAAATCAGTTTGAACCATTATCTTGAATATTTAATAATGGAAAGACAAATACCCCCCCGTGCGGAGCACTTAAGGTAATACCAAAGCCAGCTAGAATCGCACCTGTAACACCACTACCAACAACAGAAGCAGGAATTACTCGTTTTGGATCTTCTGCTGCATAAGGAATTGCTCCTTCAGTAATAAAGCAAGCAGCTAAGAATCAGTTCGTATTTCCACCATCAATATCTTTTGCAGATCAATATTTTTTAAAAATTCTTGTTGATAACGCAATTGCTAAAGGTGGTACCATTCCTGCTACCATTGCAGCAGCCATAAAAGTTGTTCCACCATTACTTGAACGAATTGATTCATAAGCAGTTTGACTAGCATCAATTGTTACTGTTCCAAAAACATAAGCAGCCTTATTAATTGGACCACCCATATCAACAGCCATCATAATTCCAATAATTAATCCAGCAAGAGCACTTAAATTATATTCTGATAAATATTTTAATCCTAAACCTAAACCATAATTTAGATAACCTAAAGGAATATTAATTGCAAACATAATTACTCCAGCTGCTAATGCAGTAACAACTGGTACAAAAACAATATCTTTAACACCTCGTAATGATTTTGGTGTTTTTTTCAAAACTTTTGTTAAACCATAAACAACAAAGGCTACTAAATAAGCACCAATAATAGCACCAAAAAAACCGGAGTTAAAATTCTTAATACTATCAGGAAAAATCCGCCCTCAAGTATTTTCTCAGCCAGCACCATCAGCTTTATATAACATTTCTGGAGCATTAGCGACCAATCCACAAACCATTCCCGGTAATAACCCTTGTGGGCCAACGATTGAATAACAAATATAAGCTCCTAAAATTGGAATCATCATTGAGAAAATAACTTTTCCCAAACCAGAAAATCAAGCAGCAGCACCTCTAGTAACACCAAAGTTACCACCTGAATTACCACTATCAATTAAGAATCCAATTCCTAAAATAATTCCACCAGCAACAACAAAAGGTAACATTCGTGAAACACCACCTAATAAGTTTCGTGTTACATGTTTGAAGTTATCAAATGAAAAATCAACTGCTTCTCCTTCTTTAGCAGCTTGATTAATTGTTGTTAATTTCCCAGTCTTATTTAAATAATCATTAATTAACTTTTTACTGTCTAAAATCGCTTCTTTTGTTCCTACTTGAATAACTTCTTTACCATTAAAACGATCTAAACCTGTTAAAGCTTTATCATTAGCAAAAATAATTACCTTAGCATTAGCAATATCTTCAGCAGTTAAAACATCTTCATTACCACTACGACCTTGAGTTTCAACTTTACATGTCATCTTTAATTCTTTGGCGGCTTCAAGAATTTTTTCTTTTGCCATATAAGTATGAGCAATTCCAGTTGGACAAGCAGTAATTGCAATTACTTCTGGAGATTTTTTTGTTGTTGTTTTGTTTACAGTTTTAGCTCCAGAATCTTTTTCAATTGCCATTCTTTTCTCCTTTCACTTTTCAAATTCATATATTATATGTTAATTTTATAATATCATATAATTATTAAATCAGATAACTTTAAATTTTATTACATTACAACTATCAGTTTAAAAAAAGCAATATCATTTTATCAAAAATAATATAAAATAAGTTTACCCTTATGAAAGGCACAAAATATTATGAGAAAACTTTTATTAATTTTTGCTGGTCTTGAATTAGCAAGTTCAATTATTTTATTAAATCTTAGTTTAATTAATCAAACACCTAATAAAACAATTATTGATAATTCTGTTAATTATCATCAATTATATGTTGTCGGTGATAGTTTATCAGATAATGGCGCAGTAGTTGGTGCTGGTAGTGAAATTTTAAAAACAATAACTGGACATGGCTTTACTATGGATGATCCATTTTATCAAAATCACTCATTTTCTAATGGCAAAGTCGCAGTTGAAATTTTAGCAGATAAACTAGAATTAAATTTAGATGCCGGCTGAAATTTTGATTTTTATTATAAAACATATAATCATATTGGTAATAATTATGCTCTTGGTGGTGCACACGCATCCGAACTGCCAACAACAGACCTTCAAGGAATGTTTTTTAATAACTTTACCATTAATAAACAAGTTGATGCTTTATTACAACAACATAAAATTGAAGATAATGATTTAACTTTTTTTCAAATTGGAAGCAATGATTTTATGTCAGAAATCTTAGAAACTTCATCAAGTACTGAACAAGAAGCAATAATACAAAACCTTCTTAGTGATCAGCAAAGTGCTTTGAAAAAATTAATTATAAATGGTAATAAACATATTTTAGTAATGAATACACCAGACTTAGGAAAAATTCCTCGATATCGTGGTAGTACTAAAGCAATACTAGCATCAAATTTAACTGCTCATTATAATCAATTATGATTAAATATGATTGCTAATTTGAAAGTAGAGTATCCGCATTATATTAAAGTTTTTGATGTTTACAAGCAATTTAATCAATTATTAATTGATTTTGCACAACAAGGGGTAAATATTGAACAAGGTGCTACTGATTATAATCTTGATTTAAATGCTCTTCTAAACGGTAAAATCACACCAAAATATAATCAAGGAGTTAACTTTGAAACTATTAACAATCACTTCTTTTTTGATTTTGTTCACCCAACTGAACTTGTTCACGCAAAAGTAGGAGAAATGTTATACGATATAGTACAAGAAACTTGATAATTTAAAGATTATTCATAAATAAAAAACTTGGTTATTTTAAATATTTTAACCAAGTTTTTTAATTTCTTATCTTAACTAATTAAGATAAGACATATCCTTACGAGTTAATCAAAGTTTTAACGATCATCACCATTGTTAATTGTACCCTTAACAATAACATACTGACATTTTCTTAAAGCCATTAATTCTTTACCCCCAGCATAAGAAATTGCTGACTGTAAATCTTCTTCCATTTCTTGATAAGTATGAACAATTGGCCCTTTATAAGAAACCAGAATCTTTTTTCCTTCAATATTTTTCGCTTCAACTTTATTGAAAACACTAGCCGATCCATAATATTCTTTATATTTTTTGCCATTATTAACTACTAATTTTCCTGGTGATTCATCATGACCAGATAAAATACTTCCCGCCATTACCATATCGGCACCAAAACAAATTGCTTTAGCAATATCACCATTACAACGAATACCACCATCAGCAATTAATGGTTTTTTAGCAACTTTACTTAAATCTTGTAAAGCATTTAATTGTCAACCACCAGTTCCAAAACCAGTTTTTAATTTCGTAATACAAACTTTCCCTGGCCCAACACCAACTTTTAAAGCATCAGCACCTCATGCTTCTAAATCTTTAACAGCTTCTGCACTCATAATATTACCAGCAATAACAAATGGTTTAATTTTAGTATTCTTAAAAGTTGTTTTAATAAACTTCAACATATCTTCCATAACTAAACTATGACCATGAGCAATATCAATTGTAATAAAATCAGGAATTAAGTCTAATTTTTTTAATTCTAATAATAAGTCTTTATGTTCTTTTTTAACACCAACACTAATTGAAACAAATAAATTAGCTTGCTTCATCATTTTAACAAAAGCAATTTGATCAATATTAAAACGATGCATAACATAAAAATAATTATTTTTTGCTAATCAAAAACAAAGTTTTTCATCAACAACAGCACTCATATTAGCAGGAACAACGGGAATTTTAAATTTAAAACCATTTAATTGCACACTAGGATTACATTCTCTTCTTGAACTAACTAAACATTTATTAGCAATTAAATTAATGTCTTCAAAATCAAATTTTATGTCCATATATTTTCTCCTCAAGTTACTTTGTTTTAATTAAATCTTTTAATTGATTAAGTAAACTTTCTAAATTATTGACTAAAGGATTATATACATTTATTGTCTCTAAGTCAACACCTGCCTTCTTTAAAATTGCTAATGGATAATCATTTCCACCAGATTTTAAGAAGTTTAATAAGTTATCTTTATTACCTTGCTTAACATCTTCATAAAGTTTATAAGACACTGTAATTGATGTTGCGTATTTATAAACATAAAATGGTGAATGAAAAAAATGTGATACTCGTGGTCAACTATAATGTTTTTCTTTTTCATCAATAACATCTAAAACATCTTGACCATATTCATTAGAAATATTAGTATATAAATCAGCTAAAATATCAGCATTTAATGGTTGCTCTTGTTCAACTAATTTATGTGCTTCTCATTCAAATTTAGCAAATTGAATTTGACGAAAGAAAGTACCAATAATTGTTTCAATATGAGTTTGTAATAAATAAATTTTTTCTTCCTTACTTGTTGCCTTATTATATAAATAATCAAAAATTAAATGTTCATTAACTGTTGATGCAACTTCAGCTAGAATAATTGGATAATTATTATTTGGATAAGGTTGATATTTTTCTGATAACAAAGTGTGAACTGAATGCCCTAATTCATGACCAAGTGTATTAATTGAATTAATTGTATCATCTCAATTCATTAAAATAATCGGTTCAACACCATCACCACCAGTTGAATAAGCACCAGTTGTTTTGTTAGTATCTTCAAAATAATCAATTCTTCCCGGTAATAATGCTAAATCTAATTGTGCTAAATATTCTGGTCCTAAAACACTTAAAACTGATTTAATAATTTGAATTCCTGTTTCAACATCATATTTTTGTTCTGGTAAAGAAGCCATTTTTAAACTTGTATCAGTTGGATAAAGTTTTTTTAATTTAAAAAATTGTTTTTTAATTTTATAAAATTCACGAACTAAATATGAATATTTTTTACCAACAGCAATTAAATTTTGATAAACTTTCAAACTAACATTATCACCAAGTAAACTATAAGTTAATGGTGTCAAATTTTTATCATTATCAACATTACGGATTTTTATTTCTTCAATTGATGACTCAATAATTCCTTGATAAACTTGCGCTAAAGAATGTTTCTTACTCTTAATATCTTGATAAAATTTTTTATTTGTTTCAATTCGCAATTTTTGATCTTTAATTGGTTCAGTAGTTTCCAAAATATTTAAATATAAAGTTTGAGTTAATTCTTGATTTTTCTTTTGATAATCAATCATCATCTTTTGTTTATCAGCAAAAACTAATGAATCATATAAATCGCCAACTGCACCACGAGATTTACTAACTTTACTTAATAAAGTTTCATCGTGTTCACTTAAAATATACTTTTCAAATTGAAAAAACACTTTCATACTATGTTGGTAATTTGCCAAATCAGCATTATCTTTAACTCACTGTTGAATTTTCTTAGCACCAATTGTTTTAATCTCTGGTTCGATTCAAGATAATTGTTGCCCAAGATTGCTAGTTTTAATCGCAAATAAATTATTTAAATTTTGATAGGTTAAATTTGTTTGGTCTAAATCACTATAATGTAAATATTGGCCTAATTTCATAAAAGTTAATGAAAGTTCTTTACTCAATGCTAAATAAGTTTTAAAGTTTTTTAAATCTTTCAATTTACCTTTTAATTGCACCATTTTAGCAACAATTTTGTCACAATTATTTAATTCTTGTTTTCATGCATCATCATTTTTAAATAAATGAGAAAAATCTCAACAATATTTTTGTTGTTGTTCTTTAGTTAATTGGCTTCGTGTCACTTTTAACCTCCATATAAAGAATTAATCACAATATATATCATACCATCTATTAGAATTGACAAAAATATATTATAATAAAAGACATAATTATTTATTAAATATTTAGAGTTATCGAAAGAGAGAACAAATATATGGATAGTCCTGTTCAAATTAATCAAAAAAAACTTTATCAATTAAATTTAATTGGTATTACAAAAAGTAATTTAAAAAACGATTTAATTGTTAAAGTTAATAATAAAATTACTTTAATTAATCAAGAAAAAACCTATTTCGTTTATTTAGGTGAAAAAAATCAATTAACAAGAACTGGTTTAAGAAAATTATTTATTAATATTATTAGAAATCAAGAAATTCAAGATGATGTTGATATTGAAATTAAATCATTTACTAATGAAAAAATTAATGACTCAGAAGCAATACAAACAATTTATGAAGCAATTCTTTATGCAAATCATAAAGCTTATACTTTAAAAAGCAAAAGTCCTGAAAAAGTAACAATTAAATACAATTTATTAACAACTAATAAATTACCTGAATACACATCAGAAGAACAAATTAAGACTCAAAGTGAATTTTTAAACTTTGGTCGTGATTTACAAGATATGCCGCCTAATATTTTATATCCAGAAATTTTTGCTAATCATATTAGTGAAAAAGCGAAAGGAATTGCAAATTTAAAAGTAACAATTTTAGATAAAAAAGCAATTCAAGATTTAGATATGAATTTATTATTAGCAGTTAATGCCGCTTCTCATTACGAACCAAGAGTTGTTGTTCTAACTTATAATGGTGACCCCAAAAATAAAAATGAAATCTTAGGATTAGTTGGAAAAGGAATCACTTTTGATACTGGTGGTTACTCTTTAAAACCAAGTCAATATATGAAAGGGATGAAATTTGATATGTCAGGGGCAGCAATTGTTTGCAATAGTGCTCTTGCTGCTGCTAAATTAGGATTAAAAACTAACTTTATTGCTGTTGCTTGTTTAACAGAAAATAAAATTGGTGGTCATGGAACATTAGTTGAAAGTATTGTTAAATCAATGAATGGTAAAACTGTTGAAATTAATAATACCGATGCTGAAGGAAGATTAGTTTTAGCAGATGGCATTACTTATGCAATAAGAAAAGGTAAAGCAACAAAAATTATTGAATTATCAACTTTAACAGGAGCAATCTTAATTGCTCTTGGTAATTATATGACTGGTGCCTTTAGTAATAACGATCAATTATTTAATAATTTTCAAACTGCTGCTGACCAAGCAAATGAAGAAATTTGAAGAATGCCAATTCATGAAGATAACATTGCTGGTATTAAAAGTTCCGCAATTGCTGACTTAAGTAATGTTACTAAAGATAGTTATGGTGGTTCATCAAGTGCTGCTGCTTTCATTCAAGAATTCTGTGAAGACAAACCATTCTTACATTTAGACATTGCTGGAACTGCTTATGGCAATGACCGTGGTCAAGCTGTTCTAGTTAAAACTTTAGTGCAGTATATGAAAAACAATAAATAATATATATAATTTTAGTCTTATGACAATTAAAAATTCTCTTTAATCAAAGAGAATTTTTTTAATATTTACTTTATTTAGCGTTCATAGTCATCAAATTCATTATCATCTGCATCTACTTCTTGTGCTACTTGCTGTGATTTTTTTAAAGCTGCTTCAGCTTTTTTAAATCGCTCGATAAATTTTTGCTCATCTTTTTTGATTTTCACTAATTCATCACTAGTAAAAACACTTTCAGAATCTGAGTCTTTTTGCTGGAAAGTAAATGAATCTTCAAAAACAATTCTTTTCTTCAAAAATTTCACTTTGTTCTTTTGTAAATTTTTTACATATTCTTGCAGTTCTTTAAAATATTCTTTATTCATTGTATTAGATACACGCAATTCATTAAAAGTAGCGCATGCCTCTTTACTTAAAATATATAACTGGTTACATTTAAGATAACCATCACGATTATTACCGTGCTTTTGTGAATATTCAAAAATTGTTGCTTTAATTTTTGATTGTTTTAGTTTTCAATTTTTTTGTTCTTCGTTATGAAATGTTTACATTGGCATTAATGCTAAATCATTATTATCAATTGCAAAGATACACATAAATCGATTTTTTAAAAGTTTACCATCATGACTTTTAAAAGGTAAACCAATGTGAATTACTCCACCAATTTTATATTTCGTATCTTTAGCCATTTTCAGAAAAAATACTAATATTATTTTCTATTGTTGGATCATTTACAATTTCATCGATAAATGTTTCATATTCTGAATAATACTTTGCAATATCTTCAGCTTTCATGATTGAACTTATATCTGTATTTTTTCAAACATCGTCATGAGCTAATTTTGCTAATTCAATGTCATTATATTTTTTACTTAAATCTATTACTAATGCTTCTAAATCAAAGCGATCTCAATTTGGAATTTCAGGAATTTTTACAAAATGTTCTTCAAGATTAAATAAACGAACACCATTTTTTGAATAATCATAATAAAGTTCTGGTATCACTGGACCAATTACTCATTTTTCAAAATTATTAGATCATAATGTTTTATTTCATGTTGATAAAGCATAAGCATAAAGAAAATAAAGAATATTTTGTAATTTCAAAGGTGAAACTTTTTGCTCTTCAGTATTATTAATATCAAAATTATTGACATCATAAATTATATTGACAACATATTCGCTAAATTTTTTTAAATCAATATTAAAATTTTCCATATCATTTTCGACCCCTTTCTACAAAATGATAAGTTTGGTTTAAGCTAATTATATGACCAAAATTTAATTTTAAATAAAATAAATATTTATTTTTTTATTATTTAAACTCTTATTTATGACCTTTTAAAAACAATCCTGATAAAAAATTCTCTTTAATCAAAAAGAATCATAGTCATCAAATTCATTACCATCATCTATTTCTTGTACTACTTGCTGTGATTTTTTCAATACTTTTTCATATTTTTTTGTCCTTCTTTAACCATAAAAAAGACCTCCATCTAATAAGTTAATTATACAAATTGTTTTTTAATTTGTACTTATCCTTTGGGGGCAGTCTATAAATCAATTATTTAAAATAACATTATCATGACTTGTAAAAGACTTGGCAATATGAATTATATTACCAACTCTAGCATTAACGTTTTTATTTGCCATACTTAGGAAAAGAACTTAACAGTACTTTCTAATGATGGGTCATACATTATTTTATCAAGAAAAGTATCATTATTTTCAGCATAATATTTTGCAATAGCTTCATCTTTTATTATTGAATTTGCTTTCGCATTTTTTCAAATCTCATTATTAATAAGATTAGATAATTCAACATCATTATATTTTGCATTTAGATCTGTTATTAAAACTTCTAAATCTAATTTTTCAAGATTTGTTAATTCTGAAAATTTTATAAAATAATCTTCTCAATTAAATAAACGAACACCATTCTTTGAATAATCATGATAAATTTCTGGTATTATTGGACCAATTACTCATTTTTCAAAATTATTAATTCATAATTTTTTATCTCATACTGCCAAAGCTCAAGCATAAGCACAATAAAGTAAATTTTGTAATTTTAAAGGTGAAACTTTTTGCTCTTCAGTATTATTAATATCAAAATTATTGACATCATAAATTATATTGACAACATATTCGCTAAATTTTTTTATATCAATATTTAAGTTTTCCATATCATTTTCAACCCCTTTCTAAAAAATGATAAGTTTGGTTTAAACTAATTATATTGCTCAAAAATGAATTTTCAAATAAAAAAATAAAAGAAAAAGATTTTTCTTTTATTTTTTTTGTTGTAATGATTCTAATGTTTGTAAAAAGATTTTTCGTTCTTTTCCTGATGAGTAATTAATTATTTTCTTATTACGAGAAACAACACGATGACAAGGAATAAAAATTGCTAACGGATTTTTACCCAAAGCAGAACCAACTGCGCGACATGCTTTTGGGTGGTTAATCTTCTGTGCTAACTCTTGATAAGTAATTGCTTGATTATAAGGAATTTTAAGGGTTTCTTTTCATACTAACTCTTGAAACTTTGTTCCTTTTGGTGCTAATGGTAAATCAAAAGTAGTTAAATCTTGCTTAAAATATTGATCTAATTGCTCCAGACAATTATTAATAACAAGATTATTTGAATTTAAGGTTTCTTGATTAACTTTTGTTTCAATAAACTCTAAACTAAGCACACTTGCTTCAGCAGCAGTAATTTTAATTAAACCAATTGGACTTTGATAATAACCATAACTTGCCATTATATTTTATCTTTCTTTTCTGGTTTTGATGTTTTTGGACCATCATCTGCTTCAATATTTAAAATTAAATCTCGTAATGCTGCTGCTTTTTCAAAATTTAATTCCTTTGCTGCTTGCAACATTTCAAGTCGAATTTCAGCAATAATCTTTTCTTTAGCAGTAACTTTTGCTTTACCTTTTGCTGTTCGTAATTTTTGTAAATCAGAATCTAATTCTTTGGTACTAATAATTTCACTTAATGGTTTTTTAACATTAGTAGGAGTAATATGATGTTTTTCATTATAAGCAATTTGAATTTTTCGTCTTCTATTTGTTTCATCAATTGCTGCTTTCATTGCTAAACTAATTTCATCAGCATAAAGAATAACATGACCATTAACATTTCTTGCAGCGCGACCAATTGTTTGTACTAATGATCTCGTATTTCTTAAAAACCCACTTTTATCAGCATCTAAAACGCAAATTAAAGAAACTTCAGGAACATCTAATCCTTCTCGTAATAAATTAATACCTACAATCGCATCATAAACACCACGGCGTAAATCCAATAAAACTTTTGTTCTTTCCAAAGTTTTTAATTCATTATGTAAATAAGCAACTTTAACTTTTTGTTCTTGTAAATATGCTGTTAATTCTTCAGCCATTCTAATTGTTAAAGTAGTAATAAATACTCGTTCTTGATTTGCTGAGCGTAATTTAATTTGCTTAATAATATCATTAATTTGATTCACTGATGGTTTAATTTCAACTGTTGGATCCAATAAACCAGTTGGTCTAATTACTTGCTGAATTGTTTGATTAAATTCTTTTGGTTCTTTCTTAATTAAATCTAATTCATAATCACCTGGAGTTGCTGAAGTATAAACAACATAATTTAACTTTTGAGAAAATTCTTGAAAGTTTAATGGCCGATTATCTAAAGCACTTGGTAAACGAAAACCAAATTTTACTAAAGTTTCTTTACGACTACGATCATTATTATACATCCCTCGAACTTGTGGTAAAGTCATATGTGACTCATCAACAATTGTTAAATAATCTTGTGGAAAAAAATCAAACAAAGTATAAGGCGATGAACCTGCTGCTCTTTTTTCTAAATAACGAGAATAATTTTCAATCCCATTACAAAAACCAAATTCTCTTAAACTTTCTAAATCATTATTTGTTCTTTGTTCTAATCTTTGTGCTTCTAATAAATAATTATTTTTTCTCATTTTTGCTAATGTTTTTTCTAATTCTTTTTCAATTTCACCAACAGCAAAATTAACTCGCTCTCTAGTACTAACATAATCTTCAGCTGGGAAAATAGTTAAAAATGGAAAGCGTTCTAAAACATTACTATTTAAAATATCAACTTTAGCAATTTCTTCAATTTCATCATCAAATAAACTAATTCGCAAAAAATACTGGTCAGTTCATGATGGTGCAATTTTAATGACATCACCTTTAGCACTAAAACTTCCTGGTACTAATTCTAAATCATTGCGTTGATAACCAATTACAACTAAACGATTTAATAATTCTTGACGATTAATTTTAGTATTTTTTCGTAATTCAAAAAAAGACTTTTGGTATTCTTTTGGATCTTGAGCACCATAAATTGCTGCGACAGAAGCAATAACAATTACATCTTTTTCTGTTGACAAAGCATTTAAAGTACTCAATCGTAACATTTCAATTTCTTGATTAATTTTTGAATTTTTATCAATATAAGTATCGGTTTTTGGCAAATAAGCTTCTGGTTGATAAAAGTCAAAATAAGAAACAAAATATTCAACACGATTTTCTGGAAAAAAAGTTTTTAATTCACCATACAGTTGCATTGCCAAAGTTTTATTATGAACCAAAATTAAGGTTGGTTTTTGCACTTGTTGAATAACATTAGCCATAGTAAAAGTTTTACCTGTTCCTGTGGCACCAAGTAAAACTTGATTTTTAATATTATTTTTAATTCCTTTAACAATTTGCTTAATTGCTGCTGGTTGATCACCAGTTGGTTGATAAGGAGCAACTAGTTTAAACATAACTCACCATTAATATTTAATTATTAATTTAACTTTCTAATTAAATTATAGTACATTTCACCAATAAAATTGGTTTTTGTTACCAAAAATGATTTAACTAAAACTCAAAATAGTAATAAAATCTTGTAATTATAATAATAATTATATACAATTTGGTAATATATAAAATATATAAATAAGTCCGGAGTATCTTAATGAAAAATAAGAAAACAATTTCAGCATGAGGCTTTATCATGTCAACTTTGGGTACTTCCATTGGTCTTGGTGGAATTTGAGGATTTCCAACTAAAATGAACCAATATGGTGGTACTTTTTTAATACCATTCTTAATTGCTTTAATTGTCTGTGCTGTGCCGTTATTATTAATTGAATTTAACCTTGGAGCAAAATATCGCAAAAATCATGTTATGGTTTTTGAAGAAATAGCTAATAAACCAGGGAAATTCTTTGGTTTTTTACAATCAGCAATGATTTGATTAATGAGTATTTTTTATAGTGTTCTAGTTGCTTGATCACTGTTAGCTTTAATTATGGCATTTCTGCCAGGTCTAACTAAAGAAGATTATTTTTTAAAAGTTTTAATTGGTGAAACTAATCCCAATCCGAAAAGTTTTTCACAATTAGGAAATATTAGTGTTTGAGTTTTGCTTAGTTTAGTAGCAGTTTGATTAATAGCAGGAATCATTGTTTTAGGTGGTGTCGCAAAAGGACTTAATCTTGCTAACAAAATTCTTACTCCTAGTTTATTTGTTTTAATGATAATTATGATGATTTATACTTTGACTTTAGATGGCGCTGGAACAGGGTTAAAAACAATGTTTAGTTTTCATAGTGATAAACTTTTAAGTCCAAGTATTTGAACTGATGCCTTTGGTTCTGCTTTCTTTATGTTAACAACTGGTATTGGAACAATGATTATTTTTGCCAGTTATTCGCCAAAGAAACAAGATAATACTAATAAAAGTTTAATCATTGCCGGTGGTACAACAGTTGTTGCTTTAATTACCGCTTGTACGGTTTTTGGTGGAATTGGTGTTATTGCTCATCATCAAGGAAAAGAAATTAACGATGTTTTTCAACCAGGACCTACTTTAATCTTTCAAGTTTTCCCACAAATCTTTGCCATTATTGCTGGTAATAATAATATGGGATTATTAGTACTTAGCCATATCTTAGCAATCTTTTTCTTTCTATCAGTTTTCTTTGCCGGAATCTCTTCAGTATACGCAATGTTAGAAACAATTGTTAATCCTTTAGTAATTGAATGAAAAGCAAAACGTTCAAGATTAATTATTGGCATCATTATTGTTAGTCTTTTAGTTGATATCTTATTTATTTTTAATAATAGCTCAGCATTAATTGATGGATTAGCTGCTTGAGCAGCAGGAATTTGATTAATGATTACTGGAATCTTTGAATTAATTGGTGTTTCATGAATTTGAAAAATTTATCCTGATTTACGAAAATTCAATAATGAAAGATCTTGATTTAAATGAGATAAATATGGTTTTAGATTTTTTTGTTTAATTATTATTCCTGTAATTATTGCATTGAATCTTGGTTTTGCTATATATCAATTAGTAAATAATATTAAAGCCAATACCTTTGTTTTCTTAACAATTGGAACAACTTTGGGTGCATTTGTTACTTTAATCGCTGCAGCAATCTTTACTTATTTCCAAGATATTAAAAAATTCTTTCAAAAACATAAAAAAAATCATTTAAATTAAAATCTTCAAATAAAAAATAAAAAAACTTGTAATTATCATAATAATCTTATAAAATTTGCTGATATATAAATTTATATATAATTAAATACCAGGAGTATGTTATGAAAAATAAGAAAACAATTTCAGCATGAGGATTTATCATGTCAGCTCTGGGTACGGCTATTGGTCTTGGTGGAATTTGAGGATTCCCAACAAAAATGAATCAATATGGTGGTATCTTTTTGATACCATTTTTAATTGCCTTATTAGTTTGTGGCGTTCCTTTATTATTAATAGAATTTAATCTTGGAACAAAATATCGTAAAAATCATGTGATGATTTTTGAAGAATTAGCTAATAAACCAGGGAAATTCTTTGGTTTTTTACAATCAGCAATGTCTTGATTAACAAGCATTTTCTATAGTGTTCTAGTTGCTTGATCACTATTAGCTTTAATTATGGCATTTCTGCCAGGTCTAACTAAAGAAGATTATTTTTTAAAAGTTTTAATTGGTCAAACTAATGCTAATCCGCAAGGATTTTCACAATTAGGAAATGTTAGCATTTGAGTTTTACTTAGTTTATTAGCAGTTTGATTATTAACAGGGTTGATTGTTTTAGGTGGTGTTACAAAAGGACTTGACATTGCTAACAAAATTCTTGTTCCTGGTTTATTTATATTAATGATAATTATGATGATTTATACTATGACTTTAGATGGTGCTGGAAGTGGTTTAAAAAAAATGTTCAGTTTTCATAGTAATAGTCTTTTAAACCCAAGCATTTGAACTGATGCCTTTGGTTCTGCTTTTTTTATGTTAACTACTAGTACTGGAGCAATGATTATTTTTGCTAGTTATGCTCCAAAAAATCAAGATAATGTTAATAAAACATTAATAATTGCTGGTGGTACAATTATTGTTGCTTTAATTACATCTTGTACTGTTTTTACTGGCATCGGAGCAATTGCTAAAAACTTAAATCAACCAATTGAAAAAATATTTCAACCAGGTCCAACATTAATATTTCAAGTTTTTCCACAAATCTTTGCCATTATTGCTGGTAATAATAATATCGGACTACTGGTGCTTAGTCATAGTTTGGCAATCTTCTTTTTTCTTTCAGTATTTTTTGCCGGAATTTCCTCATTAATTGCATTATTAGAAGCAATTGTTAATCCTGTTGCAATAGAATGAAAAATAAAACGATCAAAAATAATTATTGGAGTAATTATTATTAGTCTTTTAGTTGATATTTTGTTTATCTTTAATAATAGTGCTGCTTTGATTGATGGTGTTGCTACTTGATCTGCTGGAATTTTACAAATGATTATTGGAATCTTTGAATTAATCGGTGTTTGTTGATTATGAAAAATTTATCCTGATTTACGAAAATTTAATAATGAAAAATCATGATTTAAATGAGATAAATATGGTTTTAGAATTCTTTGCTTAATCATAATCCCACTTATAATTGTTTTAAATCTTGGTTTCGCTTTATATCAACTAATAAATAATATTGAAAGTAATATTTTTGTTTTCTTAACAATTGGTACAACCTTAGGTGCATTTTTTACTTTAATTACTGCGGCAATCTTTACTTACTACCAAACAATTAAAATTAAAGTTAATAAATTAAAAAGTAAAATTTCAAAGAATAAAAAATCAAAAGAAAAAGAATCAAATATCGTGAATTAAACGACAAATGAATAAAAACTAATTTGTCTAAATATATTGAATTCTATAATATTTAGTCATGAAACAAAATTAAAAGGAATCGTTTAATCAAGATTTGATTAAGTTCATTCCTTTTTTAATTAAAAAAATTATTATTTTTCTACTTTTCTTAATATATTTATTAGTTTTTCAATCTCTTCAATTCAATATTATTTTTATTTTCTCGATTATTATTTGTGATAATAAAATTAAGAAAAAATAACGGCCAACCAAATTGTAAATTAAAAATCATCATAATTTTAAAAACTTTCTTATTAGTTAAAAAATAAGCTCATGAGGATGCTAATCCAATTAACATTAAAATAACGATAATTAAAAAAAATCAACCGATTAAATTTAAATCGCTAGCATTAACTTGAAAAAATATTATTACTCCACTAATAATTAAAAATAAACTAACTACTTGTAATATGGTTGTAATAATAAGAAATTTTCAAATAAAATCTGATTGTTTTACTTGTTGAAAATCATTTTCATTATTAATTTTGACTTTATATTTCGTTTCTAAAATTATTAATGGAACTGAAAAAGGTAAAAATAAATAAAACATAAACGTTCAAACTAATTTTTTATTGATTTTTTTGCAATAAAAAACATTGAAAATACCACTAATAAAACAAATAATAAAAATAATCAAACAAATGCTTGCTGGTAAAATTTCATTTTTCTGTCAATCAATCAAATCAAAAGTAACATTAAATATCATTGCAAAAATTAAAAGTAAATATGAAGCTAACAATATTGATTGTAAAGAAATTCTAGTTTTAATCATTTTTAGGCCCCCTTCTTTAAAATTATTGTGCCACTTTTATAATTAAAAATAAATAAAATCTACAAAATTACTTCCTTTTGAAAATATTCTTCTTATTAAATCATTAAAATTTTTCATTTGTTTCTTTTTCACAAGAAGCATAAAGATTATATCGATAAACTTTAATGTTTAAGTCTTTAGTGACTTTAATTAGACCATTAAATTCTGGCTTATTATCTTTGGTAATTGTTTTAATTTTAATTTCATTTTTATTAATTAGTTCAAGTAATTTTTCATTAATATGACTCATATGTTTTGATGTTACTTTTATAGCAACCATAACGAGTTTTGCAATCGCTAGTAAATAATTTTTACTTCCTTGTTTTAAATTAATTAAATCCATTTCATAGTCACCACATTTTGGATGATAAATAATTTGAATGATATCTTTTGACAGTTTGCCTAAATAATTTGAATATTTCTTTTAATTTCTCTTGAAATTGTGCTTTCGTTTTTTAAGGTCTTTAGCTATTTGTGAGATTGATTTATGTTTTTAGTTTAATAAATATTTAATTAAGTTGCTTAGACTTTATTTTTAATTAAATTCTTGCTCTGCTTGATTAACAAAAGCAAAGAAATTATTAATTAATAATTTTTTCAAAATTTTTACATTTTCATATTTTTCTTCTTCAATTACAACATATTGATTATCAATATAATTATTAGGATCATTTTCAAGTCATTTGTAAAAAGTAGCATGTCTTTTTAGATAATTAATATAAAGGATTAATATTTTAAAATTATATTTTTCCTGACTAAGATGATTTCTTTTTTTTGCTAATTGCTTAGTTATTTTAGCAATTCTTTTTTGATTATGTTGTAAAGGTAAATTATATCTAGAAATTTTACTTTTAGATTTATCATTAAAATAATATTTAAACAATTGAAAAGATTTCACTTCTTCAATATTAATTCTTTCTCTATGAATTTGAAAACTAGTAAGAACTTCTTCATTAGTTTGTATACCCAATTTTTTAATGTTTCTTCATAATCTTCTTAATCTGAAATAATAGCCAATAAAAGAAAATAAAAGAATAATTACTTCAGGTATAAGGATTTTTTCTTGAAATAAAAGTCAAGAACCTCATAATAACACACCATAGCTCATATAAGACATCCCACCAATTATAAAATAAGCACTTAAATAATGATATTTAAATTTTTTAAGCATAAAAGAAAAATTATTAAATTCTGGTTCTTTAGCAAAAATAATCATAGCATTTTTAAATCGTGATAATCCAATATAAGGAGGTAAGTATGAACCTAAACCAGCTAAAAATCCAACATTTAAAGAAAGTAAAATACATACTACATAAATTCAAGAATAAGACATATCATTTTCCTATTTATAAAAACTAATTCAACCTAATATTCCTGCTATAACTCCAATTAAGGCTACACCTGCTGGAAAAGCTCAAGATGTTGCACTTAATGTACCTTCAATTGCTGGCAAAGAAGCACTAAGAATAGTATAAGATAAATGACCTAAAGTAAAAATATCATTAAATGTAATGATTCCAGTGCTAATTTTTTCTTCTAAATTTTCTCGTTCTTTATTATATTTTAATAAAACTAAATCTAAAATTGCTGCTGCCGATCCAAGAGTTGCTGCTATAATTGAGCATCCTGTTCCTCATGCTGAAGTAGCTCCAAAAGTAAAAAAGGCTACTGCAAAAAAAGCAACCGCTGCAATTGCTGCTGCTGTTGCAACAGTTGTAAAAGATATACCAATAATTTTTAAATTTTGAATATGCTGATCTAGTTCATTTAATGCCATTCTATTATTTATTGAATTTATTATAGATAATATATAATCATAATCAATTGTTGTAGAATTATTTTTTAATAATGGCGAAATATTTACTTTAGTAAAATCTTGGCTTTGTTGTTGTAAAGCATTTTGATAATTTTCTTTAAAATCACTATTTTCATTTAATAAAACATTTGTTATTTCATTGGAACTTAAATTTTGACTTTCAAATCTTGTAATGTATTCACTAGATTTTTCTTGTGCTTTTTTCATTGCTTCTTCAAAATTAACTGCATTATTTTTTGTTGAATAAAGCATCAATTTATTTTGATTATTATTTTTTATATCTTTAAAATATGTGTTAATTTGATTTTTTACACCATTTCAATCAATATCAGTTTTATTTTCGTTCTTATTTTGTTGATTATGAATATTAACATTACTAGTTAATACAAGTGTTACGCTACTTGTTAAAACAAAAGTACTTAAAATACTTAAGACTTTTTTCATCTTATAATTCCCCCTTTTTAAAATTTAAACTTCCTTAAGATTTATTTTAGCACTTTAAAAAATGAAAACAAGAATCCATTATCCAAAAACAAATACAAAAAATGACAAATTAATTGCAGATTTTTAAATATTATTTGAAATTGCTATTATTTAAAATACCATATCCGGATAAATTGGAAACTGTGCTAATAATTGATCAACTTCATTTTTCAAAGCAACCAATCCAGAATCTTCAATTCCTTTTGGTAATTTTCATGCTTTAATAATAATTTTTGCTAACTGCTGAAACTCTTTTTCTTTAAAACCTCGTGTTGTCATTGCTGGCGAACCAAAACGAACACCACTAGTAATTTTCGGTGATAATTTATCAAATGGTACAGCATTTTTATTAGCAACGATATTAATTTTTTCTAAAATATCAACCGCTTTTTGACCATTTAAACCATTAATTTTTAAAACATTAATTGTTAATAAATGAGTATCAGTTCCACCTGCAACAACATAAAAACCAGCATTACTAAATTCTTTGGCAAACGCTTTGGCATTTTTAATAACTTGTTTTTGATATTGAACAAATTCAGGAGTTAATGCTTCATAAAATGCTTGGGCTTTTGCCGCAATAATATGTTCTAATGGTCCACCTTGATTACCAGGAAAAACAGCACTATCTACCTTTTTTGCTAATGCTGCAGTAGTTAAAATTGCTCCGCCTCGTGGTCCTCTTAAAGTTTTATGAGTTGTTGTCGTAATTAAATCAGCATGGCAAACTGGTGTTGGATGTTGTTTTGCTGCAATTAAACCAGCAATATGAGCCATATCAACCATTAAATAAGCATTACATGATTCAGCAATTTCACGAAACTTGGCAAAATCAATTGTTCTCGAATAAGCAGAAGCTCCAGCAACAATAATTTTTGGTTGATATGATTTTGCTAATTTTAAAATCGCTTCATAATCTAATTGTTCATTTTTTTCATTAACACCATAAGCTAAACCATGATAGGTTTTTCCAGAAAAATTAACAGGATAACCATGAGTTAAGTGTCCTCCAGCATCTAAAGCCATACCCAAAATTGCATCTAACGGATTTAAAACTGCTGCATAAGCTTCAGCATTCGCCTGACTTCCTGAATGTGGTTGGACATTGGCATGAGCATTAGCTTGTTTACAAGTTCATTCTTTACCATTACTATCTTTAAATTTTTCACCTGGTTTATGACCACAAGCAAATAATGCTTTTAATCTTGTTATTGCTAATTCTTCGGCAATATCAACATTTTCACAACCATTATAATAACGAGCATGAGGATATCCTTCAGCATATTTATTAGTTAGAACACTACCTGCTAACTTTAATACTGCTTGTGAAACATAGTTTTCTGAAGCAATTAATTCAATATGATTTTGTTGGCGATTGATTTCATTTCTAACAACATCAGTTAACTTTGGATCTAACCCTTTATTAAATGCTTGATCAACCTTAGTTTGATAATTTAAAATTGGTTTTCTTTCATCTGATTTTTTCATAAAGACTTGCTCGCATTCTTACTTTTTCTTGATTTTGTATTAATTTAATTTTTTAATTCTAAATTGATGTCGTTCTTCAGTACTCGTTGGTGTATTTAAAAATACCTTTACTAATTCAACACCTTTTTCAGCAGCAATAATTCTTGCTCCTAAAGCAAGAACATTGGCATTATTGTGTGAGCGAGCTAACCGTGCTGTTTCTTCTTCATAAGCTAACGCACATCTAATTCCAGGAACTCTATTAGCTGCAATATTAATTCCGATTCCAGTTCCACAAATTGCAATTCCAACATCGGCTTTTTGATCTGAAATTGCTTTACCAATTTTAAAACCATAATCAGGATAATCAACTGGTTTAGAATTAACAGTTCCCAAATCCAAAACTTGATAACCTTGCTTTTTTAAATATTCAATAATTGGTTTACGAAACTCAAAAGCAGTATGATCGTTAGCAATTGCTACTCTAATTTTCTTTTCCATAAAATCACTCCTCACTATCAAGAGTTATTATTTTAATCTTGCCATTAAAAAATAATTCTTATTGTTTCAATTTTAACAAAATTTAAAAAAAATAACTAATATCAAAAATATTAGTTATTTTATCTTGTTAATTATTTTTTGTTTCAAAACTTATTTTTAGTTGCTTTCTTTGAATTTTCTTTTTTATCACCCAATAAAACTTGAAAAATACACTGGAATGGAAATCAAATAATACTAGCACATATAAAACCAATGAATAGTATAATTCAAAATATCTTAATAATTTTTTTCCCCATATTTATTTTTCTTTCTTATGATTTACCATAAGAACCAAATTCTTTTAATAACTCAATCGCTTTAGTTTTAATTGCTAAAGTTGCATCTTTCATTAATTTTCTTGGATCATAACCCTTATTTTCTTGGTCTTTATTATTAATAATATAATTTCTAATTGCTCCAGCAAATGCTTCTTGCAATTCAGTATTAACATTAACTTTAGCAATTCCTAAACTGATTGCTTTTGCTACTTGTTCTTTGGGAATTCCTGAGCCACCATGTAATACTAATGGTTTGTTACTTGCTTCAGCGATTTGCTTTAAAACATCAAAGTTTAAACCTTTTCAACCATCTGGGTAACGACCATGAACATTATTAATTCCTGCAGCTAAAATATCAATTCCTAATTTAGCTAAACTTTGACATTCTTGTGGATCAGCAACTTCACCCAAACCAACAACACCATCTTCTTCGCCACCAACACTACCAGCTTCGGCTTCAACTGAAGCATGATATTTTTTAGCTAAAGCAATAACTTTTTTAGTAGTTTCTAAATTTTCTGGAAAACTCAAGTGTGAACCATCAAACATAACTGAAGTAAATCCTGCTCCTAATGCTGATTGACATGCTTGATATGATTGACCATGATCTAAATGTAAAACAATTGGGACAGTAATTTTTAAATCTGCCATTAAAGATTTAACCATATTGGCAACAACATTATAACCACCCATATATTTAATTGCTCCTTCTGAAGCACCTAAGATAATACCACTTTTAGTTTCTTGAGCCACTTCTAAAAGACTTTTTGTTCATTCTAAATTATTAATATTAAAATGAGCAACGGCATATTTACCTGCTTTAGCGTCATCAACTAAAACTTTAGCATTAACAAAATTTTTCAAACTTGCACCTTCTTATTTTCTATTATTTATTCTAAACACTTATAAAATATTATCACATTTTAAAAAATATTAAATAGCAATTTATTCAATTGTGGCTTTAATAAAACCTAAAAATAAAGGATTAGGATGATTAAGTCTTGAAGTAAATTCAGGATGAAATTGACTAGCAATAAAAAACGGATGAATCTTGTTTGGTAATTCAATTATTTCAACTAAATCTTTTTCTTGATAAACACCACTAACAACTAAACCATTATCAATTAATCGTTGACGAAAACGGTTATTAAATTCATAACGATGACGATGTCTTTCTTCAACAATATCTTTTTGATAAAGTTTTCTTGCTAAAGTATTACTTTCTAGTACTGAAGGAAAATTACCTAAACGCAAAGTACCACCAATACCGTCAATTAAAGAATTACCTCTTGATAAGTCAAAGATTGGATATTCTGTCTCACGATTAAATTCAGTTGAATTAGCATTAGTTAAACCACAAACATTACGAGCAAACTCAACACATGCTAATTGCATTCCTAAGCAAAGACCTAAAAATGGAATTTTATGTGTTCTGGCAAAATTAATTGCTAAAATTTTACCTTCAACGCCTCTTTCACCAAAACCACCAGGAACAACAATCCCGTGATACTTACTCAAAATTTCTTTAATGTTTTTATTAGTTAATTTTTCAGCATCAAGAATATCATATTTCACTTTAACATTAGAACTATAACCAGCAATTTTTAATGATTCAATCACTGATAAATAAGCATCACTTAAATTAGCATACTTACCAGTAATTGCAATCTTTACTTCTTTTTTAAGATTTTCAATTTGATTATTAATTTTTTGTCATTCTTTAATATTAACTGGTGTTTTATTTAAACCTAATAAATTAGTTAAAAGCAAATCAATTTTTTGATCAACCAAAATTAAAGGAACTTGATAAATACTATTACAATCAGGCACTGATAAAACATATTCTTTTTGAACATTACAAAATAATGATAACTTATCTAAAATTGTATCAGGAACTTGTGCATCACTACGACAAAGTAAAATATCAGGTTGAATTCCTAAAGACAATAATTCTTTAACAGAATTCTGACTTGGTTTTGTTTTAAATTCACCAGCAACAGTTAAATAGGGAATTAAAGTTGTATGCAAAATCGCAACATTTTCTTTACCTTTTTCATAGCGAATTTGTCTAATTGCTTCAATAAAAGCTAAAGATTCAATGTCACCAACTGTGCCACCAATTTCAATAATAACAATATCAGCTTGACTAGACAATGCTACTTTAAAAATCCGATTTTTAATTTCATCAGTAACATGAGGAATTACTTGAACAGTTGTACCATGATAAAGTCCTTTTCGTTCTTTTTCAATCACTGTTTGGTAAATTCGACCAGCTGTGACATTTGATGCTGAAGTTAAATTTTCATCAATAAATCGTTCATAATGTCCTAAATCTAAATCAGTTTCAGCACCATCACTAGTAACAAAAACTTCACCATGTTGATATGGACTCATTGTGCCTGGATCAATATTAATATAAGGATCAATTTTCTGCATAAAAACTTTTAATTTTTTTTGTTTTAAAATTCGGCCAACTGACGCAGCAATAATTCCTTTTCCTAAAGATGATACAACACCACCAGTAATAAAAATATATTTAGTATCCATAATTCTGTACCTAACTTTTAATTTTAAAAATCTTCTTCTTGTAAGATTCTTTTATTTAAATCTAAATCAAGAGTTTCAACGTCTCCATCGCCATAATTATCTTCAGCAATAAAGATTTCATCTTCATCATCATCTGAATCTTCTTCTTTTTCTGAAAAGATTTCTGTTTCTTCTGTAATTTCTTCTGATAAATCAAATTCATCATCAGTATCATCACTAGTAATTGATGTTACTTGTGATTTAATTTCTTCTAAAGAAATCTCATTTCTTGGATATCATAATTTATCACTTTTCAAGAAGAATTTAGTATCTAAAATCATCCCTGTATAAAGATTACCAATTGCTTTTTCTTCATATTGTGAAGAAATATTTAATTCTTTTTTAACATACTTTCAAATATCATTGAAACTTGCTTTCTTATGTTTCATTAAATATTGATAGGCTACTTCAAGTAACCTAGTACGATTTTCCATTCCTTTTCACCTCAAATTTATTGTGTTTTACATTTTGTCTGGCGCATTAACACCTATTAATTTTAAACCATTAAATAATAAATACTTAATTGTTAAAACTAAACTTAATCTTTGATCAGTTAACTTCTGATTATCAATGTTAATAATTTTACACTCATTATAATAAGAGTGAAAAGATTTTGCTAATCTTTGTAAATAATTTGCCATTAAATGCGGTTGTAAAGTTGTAACAATCCGATTCAAAACAAAATTATATTCATCAATTAAGATTAATAATTCTTTTTCTTTTTTATTTGTTAATAAATTAATTGTTTTTATAGCATTAAATTTTTCTGCTTGATTAAAAATTTGATTAATTCGAGCATGAGCATATTGTAAATAAAATACTGGATTATCTTGATTTTTCTTTGTTGCAATATCAATATCAATATCTAAATGGCTTTCAGAAGCACGAGAAATCATATAATATCGCAAAACATCTTTGCCAACAATTGCTAATAATTCTTTCATTGTAATTGAAGTTCCTGCTCGTTTTGACATTTTTTGCTCAACACCATTTCTTATCAAACGAACTAATTGCGTTGGAACAATAATTAATTTATTAGGATCATCATTTAAAGCAGCCATTCCTGATTTAATTCGAGCAATATAACCAGAATGGTCAGCACCTCAAATATTAATTAATAAATCACTACGATGATACTTAATATCGTGATAAGTTAAATCAGGTAGCATATAAGTATAAGAACCATCAGATTTAATAATTACTCGATCTTTATCATCACCAAAACTAGTACTTTTTAATCAAGTAGCACCTTCTGATTGATAACTATTACCATTTTCTTTTAACTTTGTTAAAACTTTTTTAATTGCTCCTGTTTGATAAAGACTTCTTTCAGAAAATCAAATTTTCATTTCAACATCAAAATTTGATAAATCATTTTTAATTTCTTGTAACATATAGTTAATTCCAAATTCAGCAAAAACTTTATGATTTTTTTCATCCAATTGCTTTTTATAAAACTTTAATTGATATTTATCTTTGAAAGCTTGTGCTGCTGAAATAATTTCAGCACCATGATAACTATCTTCTGGTAATGAAATATTAGCTCCACAAAGATTTTGATAACGAACAAAAATTGAATTAACTAAAATATTAATTTGATTACCAGCATCATTAATATAATATTCACGAATAACATGATAGCCACAATGCTCTAAAATATTAGCAAGTGTTGAACCAATTGCAGCATTTCTTGCATGCCCTAAATGTAATAATCCTGTTGGATTAGCACTAACAAACTCAACATTATATTTTAAATTATTTGGTTTTAATTTCGCATAATTTTCTTTTTGACTTAAAACTGCTTTTAAAATTGGATAAAAAGCATCAATTTTAATTGTAAAATTAATAAATCCTGGCCCCAAAATTGTAATCTTTTCAATTAAATCTTTTTTAACGATTTTATCGACAATTTCTTTAGCAATTAAGCTAGGTTTTTTTTGATATTTCTTCGCTAATTGTAAAGCAAGATTTGATCAATAATCGCCAAAATCATTTTTTTGTTGATTAAATTCGACACTAATACTTGCTTCATTAATTTGATAATCAGTCTTTTTTACAGCAACAATAAGAATTTGTTTTAATTGATCAGTAATATAACTATTCTCTTTTTTTTCCTGCACTATTGTTCTCCTTTTAATAAATTTTTTTCATTTTGTTTGAGATAATTAATCTTTAATTAAAATATTTTGTTCTTGATCATTTTTATTAGTTAAAAATTGATTAATAATTTGATTAACATATTGAATAAAACCAATCCGAATGAAAAAACGTAAATTAACTAACTCTTGATAACTTAAATTAATTAATTCTTGATAATCACCAAAAATTTCTTGATCTAATAAATTTCGGAATTTACTATCAATTTGATTATTATCATCAAAATCATTAGCACCTATTAGATTAATTAAACTTTTATCTAATTGTAAATGCTCTAAATTCTCATTTTTAATATTTTTATTATCATATATTTTAATTAATTTTAAATATAATTTTTGTAACAAACTCAAAGCATGAACAAAGTTATCTAATAATTCCTTTTCATTAATAACTAAATAACTATTTTCATTAAAATAACTATTGTTAGGTCCTGCTTCATACCTTGCTGCTTGACCACCAGGATTAATTTTTTCAAAATATCGTAAATATTCTCGTAAATCCTTTAAAATAATTACCAATTCTTCATCATCAATCCGATTAATACTAATTAATTTAATTAAACGAATTAAATTATGAAAATTAATTTGTTTTTTTTGAGCTGTTGGTTCACTACTAATGTATTTTTTTAAACAGTGTTTTAACTTCAATTCTAAAGATTGATAAACCATAAATAAAGTAATATGAAAATTATCAAAACCAATTCCTCTTTTAATATTTAACAAAGCATTTACGGCAAACATATTGGCACGATCGTTATCATTTCCTAAAACACTAGTTAAGTCAACGCTACGATAATAATTACTAATTAATTTTCTTAAAGTTTCAACAAATAATTTATGTTCTTGTTCTGCTAATTCAATAGTAAGGTTATTAATTTCATCAAGATCATTATATTTATCACCAATAAAAAGATAAGTAAAAATCGCAAAATCAATAATAACTTTTTCACGAAGGTTGTTTTCTTGTAAATTCAATTTTATTTTAACATCATCAATTGCAACTTTATTTAAAAGTATTCCTAAAATTACAATACTTTCATCATAATCAAAATTATATTTTGTCATTTCTTGATAAAAATCATTTACTGACATATTTAAAATTTGTTCTTCATGATAAGTTAAAACTTTTTTAAGTGGTGAAAAAATATTCATTGGTATTCCTCATTAAAAATAAAAAAATCTTAATTTTAATAACTTTTAACATAATATTAAAATTAAGGCAACCTTTTACCTTGAATTCAAAAACTATTTTTTTATTAAAGAATAATAAAGGATATGTTCTTTTGTTGAACTGTTTAAAATTTTCGAAACTTTTTCTAAAGGTAAGATTTTATTATTGTTAAGTTTAATCATAATTGGTTCTTTTGTCACATCATAAATAACATTTTTTATTACTTGCGATTGATTTGAAGTACTAGATTTTTCATTTTCTAAAGTTAACTTATATTGTTCTTGATTAAATAAAATTGCTTTTGCTCAAATAATTAAAGTTTCATCAGTTTCATAAAAAATAATATCTTGGACTAGTTTAAGAATTGTTGCATCATTAAGCTTTAAATATTCATTAACACTAATCATTTCTTGTTTTAAAATTGGAATAATTATCGCAATATTAATTTTTCATTGATAGTTTTCTTGCAATAATTTTCTTAATTGACTAAATAATTTTTGCAATTTTAAATCAAAAAAAATACTGCTTTTATGGAAATAAACTTGAAAATACATATGAAATCTTGTTACTAAATAATTTTCAATTGCCCAGAGTGCTTTATAATTAAAAACAATTCCATGTTTTTGATCAATAATCATATTACTAATTACTCAATCTAAATCAATTGAACCATAATCAACACCAGTAAAATAACAATCACGAATTAAATAATCAATTCGGTCACAATCAAGTTGTGATGAAATTAATTGAATTTGATATTTCGGACATTTTTTGTGATCTTTTTTTATAATATTAATAATGTCATTAGCATTAATATGATATTTTTTTAAAATTTGATTAACTTCAGTCGTTTCATCACCAATAATAGCACAAGTATAAAATTCATGATTAAACTGATACTTACTATCATTATTAAAATTAGTAACTCCTTCAAAACTATGAGAAAAAGGACCATGTCCTAAATCATGTAATAAGCCAGCAATTTTAATAATTAACTTTTCTTTATCACTAATTAATTCATTATTACCAATTTGGTTAAGAACACGAGTTAAAACATGATAAACTCCTAAACTATGAGTAAATCTTGTATGCGTAGCACTAGGAAAAGCAATTTGTGCACCACCTAATTGACTAATTCATCGTAATCTTTGAAATTCTTTACTATCAATTAGTGCTTTAATCACCGGTTCGTTAATATTAATATTCTTATGAATTGCGTCACGGATAAAAATTTGCTGATTTAAACTTTCATTTTGCTTCATAATTAACCCCTAAAATTTTAAATCTTTAATATTTGTTAAAATATTCTTTTTCCCTAATAATTTAATTGTCTTTGGTAATTCTGGACCACTTGTTTGTCGAGAACAAGCAATCCGAATTGTCATAAATAATAATTTACCAGAAATCTTTGTTTCACTTTTAACTTGATTAATAACATCATGAATCTTTTCTTCATTTCAATCATCAAGTTGGTTAATCTTTTGACTAAAAACTTTTATTACAAGTTGTGATGAAGTAGAATTATTTTTCAAAAATTCTTGACTATCTTTTGTTAAAGTTGTTTTATCTTCTAAAAAGAATTTAATTAGCTGAGTAATTTCAGCACCATACATTAATTGTTTTTGGTAAATCAATAGTAATTCTTTTCATCAAGTTTCAGGTCTACTATTTCAATCATACGCTTTTTTAACAAAAGGAGTAACTAAATCTAAATATTTTGCTTCAGAAAGTTCTTTAATATAATGATTATTAACTCATAATAATTTTTTAATATCAAACATTCCTGGTGACTTACTAAAATAATCACTATTAAAAATCTTAATTAATTCTGCTTTAGAAAAGATTTCCCGTTCTTCATGAGGATTTCACCCTAATAAACTAATAAAATTGAATAGCGCTTCTGGTAAATATCCTTCATTACGGTATTGTTCAATAAATTGCATTAAACTACCATCTCGTTTTGATAATTTTTTGCCTTCTTGATTAGTAATTAAAGTTAAATGACCAAATTTTGGTGCACTTCATTTAAAATAATCATAAACAATTAATTGTCTTGGTGTATTTGACAAGTGCTCAGCACCACGAAAAACATGACTAATTTTCATTAAATAATCATCAATAACAACAGCAAAATTATATGTTGCGATACCATTAGTTTTAATAATAACAAAATCGCCAATATCTTTACTATTAAAACTTACTTCACCACGAACAATATCATTAATAATAAAAGTTCTATGTTTTGGTGATTTTAACCGAATTGCAAAAGCAACTTTACTTTGTAATTTTTTATTAACTTCAGAAGGTGATAATTTAGCACAACGACCATCATATTTAAAGGCAGGAACCTTTGCTTTTTCTTGCGCTTTTTTCATTGCTTCTAAAATTTTTGGCGTACAAAAACAATGATAAGCATGATTTTCATCAATTAATTTATTAGCATAATGACGATAAATATCTAATCTTTCAGTTTGTTGATAAGGGCCATATTTGCTACCTTTAGTATCAATTGTTTCATCAATTTCTAAACCTAATCAGCGTAAATTATTTAATTGTGAAGCAATACCATCAGCAACATTTCTTGCTATATCAGTATCTTCAATTCGCACGATAAATTTACCATTATTATGTTTGGCAAATAAGTAATTAAAAATTGCGGTTCTTGCTCCACCAATATGTAAATACCCTGTTGGGCTTGGAGCATATCTAACACGAATTTCCATTTTTCATCCATTCTTTATTTATTTTTTTTAAGTTTTTTTATTCTTTGTTTCTTTTTCTTTCGTGCCATTATTTTATCAGTAGTATCAAGATTCAAAGTAATAGTTTGAGTTTCATTTGGATCAAATTCACTATTACTTGGAAAGGGAGCAGTAATTTCTAAATTTAATTCTTCTTTTTGATTAGCATTATTATGTCTTGTTCAATCAAGATTTTTTTGGTGTAGTTTAAGAATTAAAAAAATTGAAAGAATTAATAAAATTAAGAAAATGGCAAAAACTAATCAAATTTCAATAATATTAAGTCAATTTTGATAAAAATGATTAGCATTATAAGTTATTCCACTTGAATTTTCAACAATCTTTATTGCACTATTATTTCATTGATAATAAAATAATTGAGAAATAAAACCAAAATAAAAGCCAACGATAACTAATGTAAAACCAACAATTAAACCAACTAACTTTTTTCTTGGTGTATCTGCGATTGAAACTAATGTTTGACTAAGAATTGCACCTAAAATACCAAAAAAAGCAAAAACCGTTCCAATTGTTATTAGACCATAAATCGCAAAAGAACTAGCACTTGATATTTTGTCACCATTATTACCAATTACCTTAAATCCTTGAGAATACAATCTAAGTAATTCATGGTTCTCTCAAATTATAACTAAAAATATTAAACTATAAATACCAAATAAAAATAAAATAATATAAAAAATTGAAAATCAAGCAATTCTACTTTTATTTTCCATATTTATTCTCCCATCTTAGAATAAATATATCATTTTATTAAGAATTACTTGTTGATTTAGATTTTTACTTTTTTAATTTATTTTGTTTTTTTAATGCTTTTTTAGCTTTCTTATCAATTGATCTTTGTCGATAAATTTCATAATCACTCGGCATAAAAGAAAATTTATGACGCATAATTCAAAAAAAGATTTGCAAAAAAAACATGGCAAATATCATTAAAACAACTAGAACAATTAAGACACTACGATTAATTCAATGATAAAATCCTGTATCTAAATACTGATTAGAATATGTTATTTGTAATTGACTATTCAAAAGAACACTAACTACTAAAAATCAGAAACTGAAATAAAGCATAATAAGACTACTTTTTGGATTATGATAAATTTTGTGTGGTGCAAAAAATAATAAAATTCAAGAAAAAGTAACTAAAACCATATTAAGAATTGGTGTACAAAAAATATTAATGTCTTTCATACTGCCACTAATTTGATATTTATTATTAACTGCTAAATTAACAATGATAAAAAGACTAAAAGCAAAAACTAAAATTCCAAAGAATCAAAATAAACCAGAATAAGCAAAATAAGCTGTTCTAATTTTATCTTGATAAGGAACAAAGCGATGTTTTTTAATATTTTCGCTTGCTTTAGAATTTAAAAAAAGTTTTTGGTTTTCCATCATTTCACCTTTTAATTAGGAAGTGCTTCAACTACTAAAATTAAAAATATTGCAGATACTACTTGGAATGCTCAAGCAATTAAAGTAATTATTGAATAAAATAATAAAGTTGGTGTTCCTCAAAAAACAAAAGAGCCACTAAGAATTAAAGTTGAAAGAATTAAAGTTAAAATAGCAATAATTCGGAAATAATTCTTTTTCTTTGCTTTTCTAGCTGGTAAAAGAAAAGCTAAAATATCAATTAAAACTGAAATACCAACATAACATAAAGCTAAAATTGTTTGATATTTAGTTAATCCAAGAATTGTTAATTCTTTACCAGAAATTAAACCTACTAATAGTAAGATTAAGAAAACAGCACAAGCTCCAAGATGAACAATTGATGAAATAAATAACATCATTCGTCCTTGTTTTAATTTTTTAAAAACTGGATCTTTCAACTTAGTATCGTGAGGAACATAAGCTTCACGCTCTTTATTATATTCAATTTGATTATTTTTGTTCGACATTTACATATTACTCCTTTATATTATTTTTTTGAAAAAAATAAATTATTTACTATATTTTATAACAATTATTAAAATTGACAAAAAAATCTTTTTTTAATTTAATTAAACATTGAAACGGAAATAGCATATATCACCATCTTGCATTTCATAAGTTTTACCTTCAACTCTTAATTTGCCACCATCTTTAACTTTTTTTTCATTACCAAAAGCAATTAAATCTTGATAATTATAAACTTCAACACGAATAAAACCTTTCATAAAATCAGTATGAATAATCCCAGCACACTCTGGTGCTTTCATTCCCTGAATAAAAGTTCATGCATGAACTTCTTTTGGACCTGCCGTAAAAAAAGTTGCTAAATTAAGTAATTTATAAGTTGCTAAGACAATTTGATCAATACCAGACATTGCAACATTCAACATTGCTAAATATTCTTTTTTTTCTGCTTCATCAAATTCTGAAATTTCACTCTCAACTTTAGCACAAACAGCAATTACTGCTAAATCTTTTTTCTTAGCATAAGCTTTTAAAGTTTCAAGATAATGATTTTCTTTTTTATTTAAGTCACTTTCAGCAATATTAGCAATTAAAATTAACGGTTTAATTGTTAAAAAGTTAAATGGTTTAATAATTAATTTTTCTGCTTCATCTAATTTTTGATCACGAACAGCAATTCCCTGATCTAATGATTGATTAATTTTCTTTAATAAAGCAATTTCTGCTAAAAGCGTTTTATCATTAGTAGACTTGGCTTTTTTTTCAACTCGTTCTAAACGATTTTTAATTACTTCTTGGTCAGCAAAAATTAATTCTAATTCAATTACTTCAAAGTCAGCAACAGGATCAATCTTATTGGCAACATGAGTAATATTATTATCTTCAAAACAACGAATTACTTGGCAAATGGCATCAACTTCTCTAATATTAGCTAAAAATTGATTACCCAAACCCTGGCCTTTACTTGCTCCCTTTACTAAACCAGCAATATCATGTAACTCTAAAACTGTTGGTACTACTTTTGTTGGTTGAAAAATTGTAACTAAATCATTAATTCTTGGATCATTAACAATACAAGTTGCAATATTTGGTTTAATTGTCGCAAAAGGATAATTTTCAATTAGCACTTGGGAATTAGTAAGCGCTTTAAAAAGTGTTGACTTACCAACATTAGGTAAACCAACAATACCTGCTTTTAACATTTGTACTCCTTTAATATATTTACTTATACTATGCTAACATAAAAAGCAGAAATAAAAAAGAGATGGAAGTCATCTCTTAAAATAACATCTTTCTAAATAACAAATAATTATTATTTACACAAAAATGTCAGCAGAGGAAACTGCTTACACCACAATTATATTCCTAAAGTCGTCATCAACTTACATAAAGTCTTACTAAATAAGTTTATCATTTTATTCAAAAATACTTTATACAAAAAGAATTAGTTTAAATTAAATAATTTATTAAAATTAAATTAATCATTTAACTTCAATAATCATCAAATAAAAACATTTAAAAATATTTTTTATTTTTTAAGTTCAGCAAATAAATCGCCAGTTAAATAATCTTTATAATTATCAATATTTTTATTAATATATATTTTTTTATAATCATAATCTTTAAAATGTTTAAATGAAAAATTAGCACTTCTTAATCAAAAACCATTTTTATCTCCATTAGGAAAATGATTTAATAATTGTTTTTCAAGTTGACTTCTAAATCCTTGATTATTAAAATCAAACTCTATTATATAAATTAACTCACCATTTATAAAACCACTTATTAACATAGAAGGATTTTCTTTCGAAAATCTTTCAAATTTTTTTCAAGAAAAATCTGTAAAATTTCCACCACCATTTAATTTATTAGTAGTATGATCTATAATATAATTTCTAGGTTTAACTTCACAATATTTTTTATCTCCGTTATTTGTTATTTTTATTCCATCATAACCTAATTTTTCTTGTTTATGTTTAAATCCTGCTATTTCACATGTTACCATTTCACGTAAAGTAGAAGAATTTAAGTCATTAAAGTATTGTTTAATTAATTCTTCAAATAAAAACTTAATATTTTCAGGTGATTCTTTAAAAATTAAACTATTAAAATCTTCCCTATTTATTGCAAATAACTTTATTAAATTTTCTAACATTGTTTTGTCTCTATCCTATATATTATTTTTTTCTTGCTTCTTCTTTTCTTTGTTTATATGTTTTATTAACTTTATGTAAAGAAATCTCTCTATCTACTACTGCTCTTTCGTTCTCCATATTTTCTAGTCTTATTTTAGATTGATTTATATACTGTTCTGAAATATCAATACCCAAAAAATTATGATTTAAAAATTTTGCAGCTAGAGCTGTAGTACCACTTCCAATAAATGGATCAATAATTGTTTTACTATCTTCAATATCAAAAATAGAAAAAATAATTCTTAACGGTACTTCAAGAGGAAAAGGTGCCGGATGCATTTTATTTTTCATTTCTGGTCTTATATCTCAAATTGAAGTTAATAAAGCATGTTTTGACATTAATTCTTTACCTTTATCATTTTTATCAATTGGCTTATATAATCAATAAATCCTTTCCTCAATTGGTCAAAACCTTCAACCTCTTATATTCCCTGCAATATCTCTGTTTCAAATAATTTCTTGTCGCAATCTTCATTTTGTTTTTCTTAATCATTCTAAAGGATGCAACATGGTACCATTTAAATATCTTATTTTATGATTATAAAAAAATGAACATCCAGGTTTAATAATTCTATATAATTCATCCAAAACTTCAATTTGTCATCTTTGATAATCTTTTTCTGACATTGAATCTTTATATTTATCATATTTTACACTTGATACTAAACCACCATTATGTTTTTCCATTTTATTATAAGGTGGAGAAGTAATTCCCAAATCTATACTATTTGAATCAATTTCTTTTAAAATTTTTAAAACATCTCCTAAAAAAAATTGATTCATAATATTCCTTTCGTA